>Ga0114973_10000738_pt1 | contig 24617 bp, 23 predicted proteins | sample M_140807_MF_Meta_FD_87025 | JGI IMG/M metagenome (GOLD analysis project Ga0114973, IMG submission 87025) | Freshwater microbial communities from Lake Montjoie, Canada to study carbon cycling - M_140807_MF_MetaG | ecosystem: Environmental > Aquatic > Freshwater > Lake | place: Lake Montjoie...
ATCAAAGAGAAGGTGGATTTCGAGGAACGCGAGGTGGCGACGTCGGAGGGGGCCAAAGCATATAGCGATGCTGTCCTCAAAAAGCAGGGAACCTACGGTTCCCTCAGGGCGCCAGAGGCGCCCAAGGTGGAGCCCTTGCAGGGCTCAATCCTTGCAAACCCTCCCTCAACTGACAACATTACTGTGACCATCGATGATAAGGACGATGTTGACAAGGTGGATTAAACAATATTCTTAATTAGGTTATTCAAATAGTTAACATAATTAAGGGAAGGATCGTAAGGGATTTTGGGATTCATCTAGTAAAGGAGGGGTGAGAGGGGTCAGAGGGCGAAGCCCTCAACCCTTGGCCGCCGTAGGCGGCCTTAGGGAACCTTGGTTCCCCTCAAGGTGGATTAAACCGCATTTTGAATTATATTAGCATAAGAATGTATAACATAATTTGTAGAGAACCTATACTGTTAAGGGAAGGATCGTAAGGGCGCCTACGGCGCCCAGTAAAGGAGGGGTGAGAGGGGAACCTTGGTTCCCCTCAATAGTGATTTATCGAAAACTACATAGAAACGTTGGGGATTATAATGCTAAGTAGTTCGTGCGTAGACCGAGTGCGGAGGCGAATGAAACTGTTTTGTGATATTATTCGTGAGATATCTGGTCGCGACGCGACCACGGACGTGGACCCTTTCGCCCAAATACTATTAACGACGTTGTTTGATGCTTTCAGACCTTGTGTGCATGTATCTCTTCCATTCACATCACGTACCAAATTTGATTTATTGAAAACTGTGTTAAATGATAAACAACTGTCTGAGACGACCAAACAAGAATTCGGTTCAAAATTCTGCGAATCGCAAAAAAAATTTTGGACATTGCATCATTTTTTTCACACCCATCGAAAAAGGGTACGTAGTAGTATTAGTAAGTAGTTGTAGTAGGATTGATTATTGTATGGACATTTCGACCTGTTGACCTCTGATGCATTGTGTTCGTTTTTGTTTCTTATTCAAAAACTTTCACACTTATCCATCACTATTGTATGTTTTTCACAAAAATTTTTATGGTATATGGTCTTACCATAAAAATGTTTTTTTGCACCACCAACTTGTGGGGCAAAAACAATAGTTGTTACGTTAGTTACTTGTGGCACTAGTCTCCGTGGCAGCGGCCGCTGCCAACCTCTTTTTCTCCTTCTGGTTCAAATAAGCCCTTCTCGCGTATTCCTTTCGCTTCTCCGGCGTGACTTTTTCTCTATAATATTCCTTGTTTCGGTTCAACATTTCCTCTTTGTGTAACTTATAAAATTCCCGATTACGCTCGGGTGCCGTATATTTTTTCAACTTTTCCTTGGTCTCTTTCAGCTCGGCTTCCAGTACTGCGCATCTCTTCGTCAACTCTTCGATTCGGCTTTCGTCACTCATTTACAACTATTCCTAAATAATCCTTATATAATTTATGCAATATTATATAAGGACCCAAATGGGTTACCACTTGTTCTTCTTCACATTAATTGCTTGTCCTTGTTTTTTCTTACCTTTACTCGGGTCATATTCGTCTTCTTCCGAATCGTCTCCAAGATTCTTCGATAATTCCCAGAATTCTTTAGATCCCAATTTGAAATCAGAATGTTCCTGTGCTTTGTACCAGAAGACCTGGTCGTTTAATTTATTGGATTTGGCATTGTTCGAAATCACTAAACATTCGTAGTTCTCGGTCGTCTGATCCATGACTGCACAAAAGCTTTCCAACGTTGGGAACATGGATGCATAATTCTCCCAGATTCTTTTCCGATTAACTAGGTATGGTTCTCTCAATATGAAAACATAATCAATGTTTGTTCGAAGATTAGGCGGTATACCTAAAGGATACTGCATACAAATTACGACGAAAATTTTCCACGGCTTACCATTTCTGGTAAGGCTAGACTATATCTTAAGAGATCATTTGAGACGGTCAATCTCATCACCCCCACCTCCGTTTAGTCGTTGAACCTTCCCCATATCCTTACCTTGTAGGGAAACCTACGGTTTCCCTACCACGGAGTTAGGGGCTTGGCTGCGGATTGTCTTTATTTCCTACCTTTTTACTCTACCCAATGCGGTTAACATTGGCCACTGCAATATTTCTACTGCAGTTTAGTAGTAAGAACCTAGCAAGATGTCCCCGCAATTTGGACGTGTCGCCCCAAAAAATAGAAAATAGCGTTTTTGGAACTAGCCGGACTTTTGATCCGACTGACACCGGACGACTGCAATTATGCAGCCAAATTTGGTCAATGTCTTCCATTCATAAACAGGAGACGCATGAGCTTATCACGCGTCCAGCTTTGGTCGTACAAGCAATCGTCTAATATCACAAACGTGCGGGGATCGATCGTAGTTTTACGGTATTGTTGAATCTCATTATTCACTTGTTTTAGCACGGTTCGTTGACGACGCAAAATGTTCTCGATTAGCACCGAATTGTACTCCTCATGAATAAATAACTTAGGGACAATCTTAGAATAAAATCCGTTACCAGCTTCCGTCCCCGACATCACCGTACCAATCGGAATATCCTGATGATAAAACAACAAATCGCGCACCAAGTACGATTTACCCGTGTCACGACGTCCTATCATGACGACGACCGGACCCTTATTCTCATCCGGCTTGAACGTGATGGACCTCATGTCAAACTTCTTCAGTTGTAATGTCATCTAGACAACAACGTATATTCTACTAAAACATTTTTAGATGCAAACCTGAACACGAGCCCACCTAACACGTTGGATTCGACTAAATATAAATATGTCAAGCACTTATACGGTTTTAGATTAAAAATGACCGAAAACAGCGGGAAATTTTGCATCAACTACACGAAAATCAAACCGGTAGATTGGAAAACTTTAGAAGAAACCTATGTCCCTACCCCGGAAGACACTGTCTATAACTACAATCCCTATTCGGTCCGGCATATTCAAAACTATAATCCCATTTATAATGTATTTTTCAAGCTCAACGAGAACAATTACAATCGCATCGCCTTGAATCACCCCTACCATTTTATCGACCCCCACACATCAATACACTACGAAAATAAGGAGACATGTCACCAGTCCATCTTTATAAAATATTCCCCCTTGCTAGACCCTTATCGCTACATGACAGGGAAATACAAACAAAGCGCCAATAATTTGACGGTTCTCCCCAAACTCTATTCGAAGCTCTACGATAACGGTGTGGAACCACATAAAAAAATCGTCGACGCGAATAACGCCTCCTATATCGACAATTTTTTCTGCTTCCTTTCCAGCAAATTTGCCCATCAACACCGATTTGCCCATGGCCTGGATTATTTCGGATCCTGGTTAGGTATCCAAGACGTATTTAAGGTCAATATTAGTGATGATCTGGAATTCCTACAATCCTCCGATTATTTCTTAGAGAACCTCGGGAAACTGTTTACTGTGACTAAAGAAGCCGCATGTGAAGACTTTTTTAGCTACGGATCACGGGCCAACCGGGTAAAATTACAAATATCGAATGACGACGATGTGGTTCTCTGCCCCGATACCTTGGACCCGCTGGACCTTTTAGATCCTTCGGACCCTTTAGAGCCCTTGGAGCCTCTGAAACCTTTGGATCCTTCGGATCCTTCGGAACCTCTGGATCCTTCGGTCAGTCCGATTGAGGAAGTTTACGAAAAAACCACACACCATACGTCGCCCGACACCGAAGACTCGGCCGAATCGTCCGATTCCGACTCGGATCACGAGGAGGAGGGTAGCGACGAGGGCAACGAGGGCAACGAGGATGAGGATGATGAAGAGGATGATGAAGACGTATGGACCACCGAATCTGAAGAGGAAAATCTCGACGCCGACGAGCCCAACCAATTTGCCTATGTCAAGCAGTTCCCGGTACAGATGATCTGTCTGGAAAAATGCGACGGCACCTTAGACGAGCTCTTTGTCCGCGGCGAGGTCGACGAGAACGCAGCAGCATCGGCCCTCTTTCAGGTGATCATGACCCTCATTGCCTACCAAAAATCGTTCCATTTCACCCACAACGACCTCCACACCAACAATATCATGTTCTCCGTCACGTCCGAGCCCTTTCTTTATTACCTCTATAAAGGTAAAACATACCGAGTCCCCACCTACGGTAAGATCTTCAAAATCATCGATTTTGGACGCAGCATCTATAAATATAATGGACACCTCTTCTGTAGCGACAGTTTCGCACCCGGTGGCGATGCCTCCACCCAATACAATACCGAGCCCTATTTGAACGATAAAAAACCGCGCTTGGACCCTAACTACAGCTTTGATTTATGCCGACTGGGTTGCTCCATCTACGATTTCATTATTGACTGCGACGACCCCCATACGGTCTCCCAATTCAACGACTTTCAAAAGACCATCTATCGGTGGTGCTGCAACGACGATGGTAAGAATGTGCTGTATAAACGCAACGGGGAAGAGCGGTACCCTAGTTTCAAACTGTATAAAATGATTGCGCGGACGGTCCATCGGCATCTGCCCGACGAACAGCTCAAATTTCCATTTTTCCAACAATTTTGGGTTGATGGTCGAGAACTTGGTGCCAACCATTCTATATTGATGATGAATTTGGATCAATTACCGACCTACTAGGGGAACCAAGGTTCCCTCAGGGCGCCTACGGCGCCCAAGGGTTGAGGGCTTCGCCCTCTGACCCCATTACCCCCTCCTTTAAGTTAAAATATTTATGTTATTCTTCTTGTAGAGATTCTTAGTAAAGCCTATTGTGGGCGAAGCACAAAAGGTCTTACCCCTCCTTAAAATATTTATGTTATTCTTCTGTGGAGGGTATTATTCCTATAATAATTATACAATAATTATATTAACGGCGATCGGTGTAATATAATTATTCGACTTTGGGGCGCGGCAAATCCCCCCGTTTATCAAGTGTGGCTACCTTAAGTACATTCTTCAGTATTTTATCGTCCATCCGTTTTTGTTCGTCGGGGTACTCCGCCCCGTGTGCTACATAAAAATACTTCAAATATTCGTCATTATCCTTGGTGTTCGACTTTAAATAATTCGGATGGTCTTTCGACCAAGGGAGAACTTGGTTTCGGTTCTCCCTCGCCACATGTTTCACCACCTGTCGCATCTGGCTATTTTCCTCGTCGTCTTTGCTCCATTTATCGTGGTTTTTGATGTGCACGACCTCGCGTTTCAGGTCAGTACAGTGAAACGGTCGTTTCGTCACATCGAGGTCTTTTAATCCCCGCAGCAGGATCCGGGTGATCCCCTCTACAAACCCGATTCGCCCCGTCTCTTCGAAATCCTCTGTGGTGATGGTCAGCGAATTCAAAAAATCGTCGATGTTGAGAGCGTCCTTGCAGGTCTCGTTCAAGAAAAAATTCAGGTTGAACTGATTGTTGTTCGTGGTGTGGTTGTTGACCGTGGTACCCTGTTTGGACAGCTCGATAATCCGCTTCTGCAGTTCCACATTCTGTTCAATGAGAACATTACGTAATTCATTCTCTTGCATGTCTTTCTTGGCGGCCTGTTCCTTCTCGTCTTCATACTGCTTTTGCCGGCGTTCGTTCTCCTCACGGATGAACTTCATCATCTCCAAGAATATCTCGGTGGTGGCACTAGTAGTATTGTTATTGTTGTGATCAGACATAACGCTGACTACATCCGTCGGTGCGGGCGGCGAGGTCGGGGCCGTATTACACGATTTTCGATGTTTATACAAACTAGACAAATGTTTATACTCCTTACCACATTTGCATTGATGCACATTGGCCACAGTTGTCGCCGGATTACTCAGCTTGATATGCTTCTTCGTGGCGATGTGCTTTATCCAGTCACACTTTTGGGAACAGTGATAATTACACACTATACACGTCTTGTTCTTATAAGACTGTCCTCCATTCTCTTGAATCTCTGGGTGGTATAGTCGATTTTTCGTCGCACCATTATCATGATCGGGGGTCGAATGGTTCGTTAGCATAAACAATGTAGATATATTTCTCTATATTGTTTAATCAGACAAAAAAAGATCTTTTCATTAGTCTAAATATAGCTATTTATCGTCTAAAATATAGCATTTGTCTTTTTGTCCATTCTTAATTCAGCGCATAATTACAGAATCGGCTTATGCAGTCAACTGGCCTCCCACCAACCCCTCCCAGCACGAAGATGCAGCGACCCTACCTCTTTTGCAAATTTCTAATCGACAAAATTTTTTTGGGACAAAAATAAATGTCCATTTCCGGAGGACCCCCCTCGACTTTTCCACCACTTTTTCCATGATTTTATTTAGAGTAAAAATATTTAATTACCAAACAACGATTTTATATACTTCTTAAGTTATATAAAAATAATTTGTTGATTTAGAAATAGCATGAACCCAGATGAGAAGGTGGAGCTGTTAGAGAAGGAGAACGCTCTGTTGAAACTTCAGTTGGAAAAATACAAATCATTGCATAAAAAATATTATGAAAGCAATAAAGAAGCTGTGATAGAAAAAGCTAACCAACGTCTTAAGAAGTTATCGGAAACAAACCCAGATAAGTTGAAAGAATATGCTCGTAGGGCCTATTTGAAGCAAAAAGAAAAGAAGAAATTGGCCGAAGAACCCAAGTCTACCGAGAATATTTAGGCATTTATATACTTTAGTAAAAAGTATATGGAATTATTTTCTCGTTGTATTGTATAGAATGGAAAATACCATAAAGCTGTCTACTGACGAAGTTGTTGAGGAGTACTGTGGAATCATTGGTGTGCCATTGCCTGCTAAGACCGCGGATCGAGTCAAGGGTGAGAAATACATTTTCAAAGATAAGATAGTTATATGGAATGGTAAAGGGTTGTGGTGCCAACACGGTCGTCGTGAAGTAATGTGTCCTCAGTGTGGAGGAAGTCAAATATGCGAGCATTCCAGACAAAAAAGTGCATGCCGTGAGTGTGGTGGACATCGGATATGCCCGCACGACCGTCGTAAAGAAAGATGCCGTGAATGTGGAGGAAATCAAATCTGTGAGCACGGCGTAGCAAAAGAGGGTTGCGTACCTTGCAGAGGAAGTCAGGTGTGTCAGCACGGCCGAAAAAAATATAATTGTCATGAATGTAACGGCGAAGGCATTTGTTCCCACGGTCGGCGTAAAGCAAGATGTAAAGAATGCGGAGGAAGTCAGATATGCCCCCACGGAAGAGATAAATGTAACTGTCGGGATTGCGGAGGAAGTCAGATATGCCCACATAAAAAACAAAGAAATTTATGTAAGGCGTGCGGTGGCACAACTATTTGCCCTCACGGTCGTAGAAAAAGTGAATGTAAACCTTGCGGGGGTGCTAGTATTTGCCCTCACGGTCGTAGAAAAAGTGAATGTAGACCGTGTGGTGGATCAAAATACTGTGAGCACGAAAGACGTAAGAGTACATGTAAAGACTGTCATGGAAGCCAAATATGTGATCATGACAAAGTTAGAAGTAGTTGTAAGATATGTGATCCAAAGTCATATTTAAAACATTTGCTTCGAAACCGGATTAGAGAGGCATTGAAAAATTATACTAATAAAAAAGAAAAGCATACTCTCGAGTATCTCGGTTGCACGCTCGGAGAACTTAGACTTCATTTGGAGAAACAATTCCAAGAAGGAATGACTTGGGAAAATCAGGGCGAATGGCATATTGACCACATTCGCCCGTGCGCCAGCTTTGATTTGAGTAAGGAAGAGGAGATTAGCAAATGCTTTCATTATACCAATATGCAACCGTTATGGGGTGTCGACAACCTGGAAAAGGGTGCAAAATATGACGGTGTAATAGAATGAAAATTGATTCTCCAATGGTAATAAAGATAATATTACGTATATTGTGTATTATTATCCGAGCCAAGAATGGTGGTTGTTTGTCCAGATACCTACCTAGATAATGGTGAGTACAAAGAGTACTTTGATTTGTTTCCCTACGATTTGAGCCCCTTCCAAAAATACGCTGTTGAGGGAATTGTTAAGGGACACCATGTTTTAGTAACGGCACCAACAGGTTCGGGTAAGACGATGCCTGCAGAATTCGCCATCCAACATTTCACTATGCAGTCAAAAAAGGTAATTTATTGTAGCCCTATCAAAGCATTATCGTCACAAAAGTTTTACGAGTTTTCAAAGAAATATCCACACATTAGTTGGGGATTGTTTTCTGGAGACCACAAGATCAACCCAACCGCAGATGTGCTAATATGCACGACCGAGATCCTTCAAAATTGCCTATTTACCCAACAAGGGAAAGTATCAACCGACCAATGTGAAGAAACAACCGAGAAAGGGAAGGATCTTAAGGGAACCGTAGGTTCCCTTAATTTTCAGTTAGACATCAACGAAGTAGGCTGTGTGATCTTCGACGAGGTCCACTACATCAACGACCCGGAACGCGGCCAAGTGTGGGAAAAAACCTTCTTACTTCTCCCGCCCCATGTACAGACGGTCTCGCTCTCAGCCACCATCGATAATCCACAGGGGTTCGCCCAGTGGATCGAAGACCGGTATCCCGGCCCCGACCAAAAACAAGTCTATCTGGCCTCGACGAACCACCGCATCGTCCCCCTCTCCCATTACGGATTCATCACCACCACCGAATCCATCTTCAAACATGTCAAAGACAAGGACATCCAAAAGCAAATCCGCGACAACACCAACACCCTCATCCCACTCCAGGACGCCAGCAACAAATTCAGCGACGCCGGCTACCTCACCATCAAAAAATACACCAAAATGCTCGAAGACAATCAAGTCCACATCAACCGCAAACACACCATGAATCAATTGTTACTTTTCCTCCGGGATCGCGATATGTTGCCCGCCATCGCGTTCATATTTTCGCGTAAAAATGTCGAAGCCGTGGCGAGCGAGATCACCGTCCCGCTCCTAGAGGACGACAGTAAGATCCCCTATACCACGGCAAGGGAGTGTGAACAAATCATCCGTAAATTCCCTAATTACCAGGAATATCTGCAGCTGCCCGAATATAATACACTTGTCAAGCTGTTGGAAAAAGGGATAGGTATTCACCCCAGTGGGATGTTACCCTGTTTGAAAGAGCTGGTGGAGATCTCCATCTCCCAGAAGAAAATAAAGCTGTTATGCGCCACAGAATCGTTCGCAATTGGCCTCGATTGCCCGATCCGCACCGCCATTTTCACCAGCCTGACCAAGTTCGACGGAAACACGGACCGCTATTTGTTGGCCCACGAATATACCCAGGCTGCAGGTAGGGCGGGCCGACGCGGGCTCGATACCGTAGGCCATGTCGTCCACTGCAATAATCTATTCAAAGTACCGACCCTCAACGAATATAAAACCATTTTAAGCGGGATTCCCCAAACCCTGGTCTCCAAGTTCCATATCTCGCACGGACTCGTCTTGAATCTCACGAAAAACAGCCCGAACGGCGAAGTCAAGCCCGAAGAAATATACCGGTTTTGCGAGAAGAGCATGGTCAAGGGCGAAATCGAGTATGCCACGGTCGGGATCCGTAAAAGAATCGGCGAACTGGAGGACGCCATCGCCAAAAAATCGCAAAGCATCGCCCTAAAACCGACCCCGATCGATGTCTGTCAACAGTATTTGAGGTTGGAAGAGCTTCTTAAGACGAGCACAAACAAGAAACGCAAGGAATGTGAGCGTACCATCGCCGCCCTCAAGGACGAACATAAGAGCCTGTTGAAAGATATCGTGGCGGTGCGCGAACTGGACGCACTGACGGCGGATCGGGACCGAGAGTATGCCTCGCTCGATAATAATGTATCATGGATAAAGACCAATGTCGACTCGGTATGCCAGCTCCTGATACAACACGGTTTTATCACACATGAGACGAAATACACGAGTGCCTACGCCTACGCCCCCACCCTCCTGGGGAAGGTGGCGTCCTCCATGGCCGAAGCAAACCCGCTCATCACGGCTAAAATGATGGTCGACACCGACTATTTCCAAAAGTACAGCAGCAAACAACTGGTGGGGCTTCTGTCGTGTTATACCGATGTCAAGGTGTCGGACGAGGTACGGGCAACCATTCCGTCCTGCGAAGACCCGCTGACGATTGAAGGTGTGAAACGTATGGTAACATGGCGCAACGTGTTTGAAAAGGTCGAACATGACCTCGACCTCTATACCGGGGTCCACTACGACCAAATGTTGATGTTTGATATGATACAGTATGCGATGGACTGGACGGACTGCACCACGGAACAAGAATGTAAATATTTCATCCAGGCGGTGATCAGTGAAAAGGGTATTTCGGTGGGGGATTTTACAAAGGCGATGATGAAGATTGTTACGATCGCCCGAGAGATCGAAAACGTGTGTGAAATGGTGTTTGAAGGCAGCCAAGTCGAATTGTTACATAAGCTAAGGCAGATCGAAGGAATGGTCTTGAAATATGTCTTGACGTCGCAGAGCCTATACTGGTAAGGGAACCCATGGTTCCCCTACGACCCTTCCTTAATTATGTTAGCTTAGTTAGTAACATAATTTTATTTTTTTTAAGAATCCATTCTATTAAGGGAGGGGGTGCGGGGGAACCGTAGGTTCCCTGCCCCCTAGGTGTAGCTAGGGTTGATCGGTTGCGACGTGGTGAAACCCGACGTATCCGTATAAGCTTTACCATTCGGATCCGTAAACCGGAAACCATAATTGGTTCCCCCGCGGCTCTGACCCCACAACAGCAAAATAGGGTATTGAGTTCCCGCGGTCAGGTTCACCGGGTAGCTAAGCTCGGTATGGTAGTCGGTGGTCTTGAAGCTATAATTATTGACAGTAGGGTTCCGAGCATTGTCGCCCAGGTACATCCACATGAAATCGTCGCCAATCAGGTAAAATGTCCAGGTCCCCGACACGTTCGGTGTAAAGATGCCCTGGGCCGTGATACCGTACATACCCGTAAAGTACCGCGCATAAGGCGATGCCCCTCGTGTATAATCATTCGTAAAATTCGTGGTAATGCCGGTCGCGACGACGGGGTTCTGATAAAAGTATTGTAAAGTACGCTGTTGGAAATCCGCGCTAAAACCGGCGGGTCCTGCGACATCGCCATTGTTATACATGTTCAGTATGAGACCATTTTGCACCACCGGTACCACATTGACTACCTGACTGCTCACGGTGCCTGTGCTATTGGTGGCGGTGATGACGAAGGCGGAAGGGTTAGGTGACGTCACACTGAATGTGGCAGGGGAGGTGGTGCCGTTCGTGGGACTCGCAGGTTGGCCATTGATCGTAAACGTGGTGGTAACACCTTGTCCAGTACCTCCCGACCAGGACGCCGTGAATCCATTGACCGAGACGTTGGATGTCTTGACGTTTGTTATGGGGGTCGGAGGTACCGTAGGTGCTGCGGGTGCTGCGGGGGGCGCGGGGGCGGCAGGTGCAGTCGGTGCAGTTGGTGCCGTGGGCAGTGGTGGCACAGGGGTCGGATTCAAGATGGGATTAGGCACCGTAGGCACCGTAGGCACCGTAGGAGCCATGGGCGCCTTGATCCCTGTGCCCACGCCAGCACCCACATTTATCGGGCTGGACGTCCCGGTCACGCTGGCAAACGGGTTGCCAAAAGGGGTGGCCGTCACCGTGACAGTAGTGGTTAAAGGATCGGTGCGGGTCAGGGTCAGGGTGGTCGGATTGGTACCCCGACTGCTGGCGATGATGCCGTTGGAAAGCGAATAAGAATATTGGACATTGGATCCCACGCCTCCGGTCCAGGTGACGACGATTTGCCCAGGTGCGGACGAGACAGCATTGATGTTGGATAGAGGTGTAATGGATCCGTGTCCATTAATGGACCCAGTTGACCCCGCAGTAGAGCCACTAATAGCCGGAAAATTCTGGATATGTCCTCGAATAATTTTGGGGGTTAAAGACATCAAAACGTCTAACACGGTCTATATATTCATCCAACAAATAATTTATCCACCTTTTCTTTCGAGACCACCATATAGTTGGTTTCTCTGTCGACCAAACTATACCCGATCAAAAACTCCTTGTCCTTCTCCATATAGACAAACCCCAATGTGTATTCCACCTTTTTATCTTCAAACCTAAATAATCTGGTATAACGTTTGAGTTGCATCGAGAACAAATCCAAGGTAACAAACAAATGATAATAACAGCGCGGTTGTTCGTAGCTCACCACATGACATATGAACCAAACCTCGTCATCGATCCGAATTCCGTTGGTCGACCCCCGTACCCACCGGAAAAAATTTGGTGCGTCATAGGAACGTTCCAGCACCAATTTCTTTAAAATATTCCCCTTTTCGTCGAGGTTCCGGTCAGGGTCGTCGACAATGCTGCCGATGGTGAGGGGCGACCAACCGTAGATCGTCTTGACCTGTCGATCCCCATTTTTGAATAAGACCCAATTTTTCTCCACACCCTGTTTGTTGTCCACCGTGACCAGGTTCGATGCGATCGCCCCGTACTTGATGGTACCGTGTTCGATATAAGGACGACCGTATGCTAGGGGGCGTGTGGCGTTGAAACAGATAACCTCGTTGTTCGAGAACAGTCGCACGTCCTCGAGGCCCACGTATATATTATCGTAACATTTATTATACTCCAACACGGTTTCGTTCGTCTTGTTCCACTGCCCGCCCCCCACATTGATGGTCGCAAACACGTTTTGGCTCATGATACGACCTTTCTCATCACGAACACTATATTTACCGTTATCGTCGACATTATAAGAGACATAGCGTACATTCACATATAACTTGGATTTATTGAGGGGGTCGATCCAGACGGAGGGCGTACTCGAAACATACACACTAGGATCGAGGACGGTCGAACTCACCGTTTTTCCCACAGATCGGAGAACCTGTAGCCGCTGCTCCCACCGCGCGAGCGTGGCGGCGTCCTCGAGACGCTTGAGTGAGGGGGCATAATATTTGTAATTCGAAATCACGTTACGGCCAATATTGGGTTCGGTGAGGGGGTTCGTCAACACTTTCATAGACAACGCGATCACATCGTGCTTCCGTGGGTTCCGGTAGAAGCCGACGATGGTGAACTCGTAGTCGAGCTTATACTCGTAGACGTCGTTCTCTAGAAAGAGGAATTCGGACCGCACCGATCCTCCCCCATCCTCCTGCATCGATTCGCGCGCCATTTCGTAAAACGCCTGGGCGAGAACATTGTCGCCCTTATTTCGATAATAATGAATAATTTGGTATAGGTTCTCGACACGACATGGCAGACACTGGTAGCCACACAACCAATAATGTAGGGCTTGGGCAAGGTCCCCCAACGCTTTATAACTTTTCCCAATCGAATAATAGGAGAACCAAATCTCTTGGTTCCAACCGCCCATTTCGATGCGTTGTTTATAGTATTCGATGGCTTTGAGGTGCTGACCCGTATTGAAATAACTATTAGCCAAATAGAAGGTATAACGGTCGTTGCCCGGGTTCTCCTCAAGCCCCTGAGATAATAAGCGTATGTCGCGTTGAAACTTATCGTCCTTGGCCCCACCGTCCCCGATGTCGTCAACAAACAACAAGGATTTGTCGAGCTGCTTGATGACGGTGTCGGGCGGGGTCTGTAAAAATTCATGGGTGACGCCCCAGTAGGAGAACCCGTCGATGTTCTTGATGATACGAACATTTTTATAGTAAAACGCGTCACTACCCTGAAAAAGATGGTAGGCTATACAGTTATTCGTGCCTAACGCGCGTCGGAAATTACGCGGGCAGAGTTTAGGTTCGACCCGTAAGATCATGTCAGCGTCCATCAACAGTAAAAAATCGGCACGCGGGAGCCCTTCACATGCTTTTAGCGCAAACGTGCGGTTGTAGGCGAAATCGCGGAAAGGTTCTCGAACGATCTTACCCGGGATGTTACGGGATTTAAAATATTCTTCGATGATTTCTACGGTATTGTCGGTGCTGCCGGTATCACAAATACAATACGAATCGATGAGGGGGAGAACCGAGTCAAAGAGGCGGACAATAATACGTGATTCGTTTTTGACGATCATGTTGAGACAGATGTAGGGGCCCTCATCGAGAACCTGGGGCTCCACTACAGATGCTGCAGGCAGCGCGGTATTGGTTTCTGAAATAGATTGTTGTTGTTGTTGGCTATCCACCACGGTCGCGTCCGCGCCCAAAAGTGTAGATACAGTTTCAATAATGGGGTTCGGAATGAAATCTCCACTGGAATTAGCCATTTGTTATTACGAAAAAATATATATATCTATTGTAATATTCCTAAAATGTCTTTTACACGCCAGTACGATGATCCTACAAAAATAAAACAGCAATTACAAGATACGACGTTTGTGGGAAGATATATGTTGGATAAGCCGGGATACGGGGTGAGTAATCTGACGTTTATCGAGGACCCGCAGATACGCCTACAGAACTGGGGTGCTAATATCAATACGAACCAACCGCGGACCGACATTGAATCGGACCTGTTTACGTTATCGAGACGGTATAACCGCGATTTAGTCGAAGTGAATGATCACAAGAAACATGGCATTGTGCCGACGCCGGCGAACTGGGGAACTACGAAACCGTTTGTGGACGAGAGCCGTGCGAGCTGCCCTGCCTGGATGTATCGTACGGTGGAGAACAATCGCTGGGAGTTTCCATTGATCAACCCACAAGATCATATCGAACGCCCATTTAACTATGATGTGCAAACCCGTATCATCGAAAAAGACACGTACGCGCCGTCGTATCCAACACCTTTCACGTAGTCTAATGGGTTCTTGGGAACTACCTTGGAAATTATCTTAACAATCGGGTTAACATAATCGAGGGAAGGGTCTGAGGGGTCAGAGCGGCTTCGCCGCTCAACCCTTGGGCGCTGAAAGCGCCCTGAGGGAACCGTAGGTTCCCTGCATGCAGAATAAACTATATATATATAACAATAAGTGATTGAAAAAATGGAATTGGCAGTACCAACGATTGCACTTGGATTACTATATATTGTTTCAAATCAAAAGAAGGGCAAAGAGAACTTTAGTGGTCAATCGAAACTCCCGAACACGAATATCGCCGACACCAACTACCCGGAAAATCAGTATTACGACCCGGCAACTCCCAATCTCGACCAGACGGCGGAGCTGACGGTGAACAACAAGTACGATAATGCTGGCGGAGCCTATACGGACAAATATTTTAACGCCAACATGAACCAGGGCACCTTAGGTAACGCAGCGAACGGAACGGGAGGAACCGGAGGAACGGGAGGAACGGGAGGAACGGGAGGAACGGGAGGAACGGGAGGAACGCAGTACTACTCGCTCACGGGTGAGAAGGTGGGAAGCGACTACTTCGTCCATAATAACATGCAGCCGTTTTTTGGATCGAACGCACGGAATGCGATTGCGAACAGCAACGTCACGGAGAGTATCATGGACAGCTACAGTGGCTCCGGATCGCAGATCATCACGAAAAAAGAGGTATCGCCCCTGTTTGCCCCCAACGAGAACATGCAGTGGGCCCATGGCGCCCCGAACCGCAGCGATTTTTTTCAGAGCCGGGTCAACCCTAGTTTACGCATGGCCAATGTGAATCCGTTCGAACAACCCCAGTCGGTGGCGCCGGGTCTAGGTTTAGGATATGGCACGGAGGGTGCCGGAGGCTATAATTCGGGTATGATGGCCCGTGAGCAATGGCTCGATAAGACCGCGGATCAGCTGCGTGTTGACAGCAAACCCAAGGCCACCGGGTTCTCGCTCTTGGGCCACGAGGGTCCGGCAGATAGCTATATCAAACGTATTGCGACCCAAGAGCAAATGGGAGTCATGGAAAAGAACCGGCCCGAAACATCGTTTGCCTGGGACACGCGGACCAGTGGCGGTGACCATGGCGATATTGGCCGCTTGACCCCGGGTAGCACGGCCGACAAGGGCTATACCTTACGCGCAATTCCGGTGGAACGTAACGTGAGCCGCCCCGATACCGCGGTCTCCTACGGCGGTATTGCTGGAGGCGCGGTCGAGGCCACCTATTTGCCGGGCGAGTACATGCCCACTCACATGCAGGAGCTCGGTGCGGTGCCGATCGGAGTCGCGAATGCCAACGGCCGTAACTATGCGACCGACGCGGACTTTGAAATAAAGGCCAAGTCAGCGTACCCCAACAACCGTACCGCGAACAAGCAGGATAATTATTTTGGCATTGTGGGTGGGGGCATGGGGGCCGTCATCGCCCCCCTTCTGGATGTCCTGAGACCGAATCGTAAGAACAATGTGATTGGCACCCTCCGCCCTTACCAAAATCCGAGCACCACGGTCAAACAATCGTATGTGTTTAATCCGGCCGACCGCCCCGCGACCACCATCCGTGAGACGACGGAGCAGGGTAAGGGACATCTTAATATCAACTCGCAGACCATGGGGGCGTATCAGGTCACGGATCATCAGGTCCCGTTTACGAACCGTAACGAGGTGGGTGTGTATAGCTACACGGGCGGATCGAGCGCCGGACCCCGAGGACGCCAAATGACGTCGTATGAGGCCAACTATAACCAGCGTAACAACGATATTAAGTCGAGCACGATCCAGGGTCATATGGTGCCTGGTAACATGTCGCTGATGAATGGCGATATTAATATGCGCCAAGTGAGCCGCGATTCTGTCTTGCAGAACCAACGTGCGGTGATTGGGACCATGCCGGCCCAGATCCCGGACGCCACCATCCTGGGGAAGGAATCGGGTAACACCAACCAGTTATATTCCACGATTCAGGCGGACCGTAATGCTAGCCTGGATATTACACAGATGTTGAAGTCGAACCCGTACGTGGTGAACTACCGTAACTCATTATAGGCAGGGAACCAACGTTGCAGGGAACCTACGGTTCCCCTGCGACCCCTCCCTTAAATAAAAACAAATTATGTTAGCTTAACATGTAACATAATTTAAAAGTGGATTCAAAGGTTGCCACCAAGGAAGTTTACTGTTTAAGGGAGGGGTCGCAGGGGAACCGTAGGTTCCCTGCAAAAAAAGGGGTGGGGGTTTTATAAGGTTACAATCACAATTATTTTGTTTATGTTTTGTTATAATTAACATTAATTATACAATGTTAGCAATCACCGCGTCGCCCACAAATCCCCCGCTTGCCTCTCCCGTCACCGTATCGTACCAGCCCGTCTCTTGGCGCTGAAGTACCGGGGGGCGGGGAGGGAGACGTAGAGCAGGCTTCTCCTCCGGAATCTCGCCTTCTTCGAGTTCTTGCTCTGCTGGATGGACCTGTTCCTGTGCGAGTTCTTGCTCTGGTTGGCTTAGGTCCGTGCCGAGGGACAGATGGGCCATCACCATGGCCAACTTGCGTTCCAGTTCCGCGATGCGTTGTTCCTTCTGCAGGTTCTGGGCTATCAAGTACTCAAACCACCCGGCATGGTGTTGTTGCACCTCGTACACTTGTTCCACCGTATGAGCCAGTTGATGGATGTTTTGTTCGGTGAATTGCACCGGGTTCTTGTTCACTGTCACCGTGGCCTGATAGGATTTATCACCTACTTCATACGGAACCCGGATCTCAGGTGCCTCCAAAAACAGCTCACTTACCTTAGGCCAGCTCTCCTCCGTGAAATAGACCGCAGCCCGGCGCCAGTCCTTCTTCTGCGGCTGAATTTCAAAGAAATCCACACGGACAACCTCGCCAAACTCCCCCATGATACCATTCAGGGTCGCATAGTTCACCGTACGGTGAATGCTGGGGATAAAGACACTGTGTTGCTCGGCGTGGGTCGTCATGTCAATAGATATATTAGGTAGGGTACGTTCCATGTTTTCATAAAAAAGAAATTCAATTTTAAGGGGAACCCATGGTTCCCCTTTAACCCCTCCTTTAAACATACTAACCGGGTGCAAAGGATCTTGGTAACTATCTTGGAAATTATCTTAACAACATGGTTAACATAATTAGTATTTGTTTAAGGGAAGGGTTTAAGGGGAACCGTCGGTTCCCCTTAAGGGGGCGTCATATAATTTCGCACAGATCCCCCGCAAATAGTGGTGTAATTCGTGTATCTTTTTCAAGTGGCAGTCGTCCACATACGGCAGCAGGTCGGCGTCGAGACGAAATTCGGCTTGTAAAATATAGTTAATCTCGCATCCCACCAAGGTTCTCAAAAACACGTCGTGTAAGTACACCCCCAGGTTCTCGTGTAAATAGTCGTTCCAATCTAAGATATAGTCCGGTAGTCGCGGGTCGCCCATCGGTGGGTGTGGGTTGTTCCGCGTATAGATCTGTTGTCGCGCCTGGATCGTCCCGGTCACACTATCCTGGTTCTCCGTCACACGATAATTATAGAGCCGCGTATTCATACGACCAAACAGATGTCGGTCGCTCAGCCGGCGCATATACTCCCCAAAGAGCACATCGCAGCACTTATTATCTATCACGTCCTGATACGGTGCCAGTGTATTATAAAAGCGGTCCAGCACCGACCGGTGCACACAATAGCACCAATATTCGTGCCGATGTTCTCGGTGGTCCTTCTCGCAGTGGCTCTCATAAAAACCAGCGAAATGGCGGTCCGAGCCCTCCTCGATCCCCTTACAAATATGATGGATGCTCTTAATAATCACCTCGTTACGGGTCGGTTCGTAGGTGTCGTCGTCGTCACAGAACATCACATATTCGTAGTGGAAGGTTGGGTTCTCCAACATCAACAAAAAATGCCGCATTTGGGGGGTCTTTTGTTCTCGGATATAGACATGTATATAGGGGTTTCTCATCAAATTATGTTGGATCAATTGGCGCACGGTTTCGGCCCGGATCTCCTCGTTCTCGAACGAGATCGACAGGTGTACGGGTACGACGACAGTCTGGGCGACTAGGGACTGGAGACACTCGACGAGGTAGGAGATGCGTTTCGCGTTGGAGAGGTGGGACGCAATGGCGATACAAATACTGTTAGCGATTTTAACCATAAGTGCGTCGGTCATGTTTTCGGTTCCTCGATTAGTGATTAGTATAGAAACAATAAACCGCCATTTTTCTATATATTTTATTTTTCTAATGGTATTATAGCTCTAATCCATGTCCGATTACATTGTGGCGATTCCGTCCTATAAACGCGCCGAGTTATGCCGTGACAAGACGTTGGCTGTGCTGAAACACCATAAAATCCCCGCCAGTAAAATCTATGTTTATGTGGCGAATCAGGAAGAATATGACGCATATGTCCAGGTTCTCGACAAGAGCTTATTCAATAAGTTAGTGATAGGGAAAAAGGGTTTGGTGCCGCAGCGCCAATTCATCATGTCGCAGTGGCCCCAACACAAACATATCGTGTTTTTTGACGACGATTTGGCCGAGATCGATCTGACGATGTCGCCGATGTTCCGGGGGAAATCGCTGGCTTACTTTTTTAAGACCGCGTTTGCCGAATGCAAGAAACACCATTCGTTTATTTGGGGGGTCTACCCGGTCTTCAATCCGTTCTTTAGAAAGGGTCGGGAAGAGATGTCGACGTGCTTGAACTATATTGTGGGGGCGTTTTACGGCATCATTAACCGTCCTAACTTGAACGCGATCCGACTCACCATTACGAAGGAGAACGGGCAGAAGGAGGATGTCGAACGAAGCATAAAATATTTCATTTGCGATAAGGTTATGCTGCGATTCAATAAGGTAGGATTCCGCACGCAATATTATAACCCAAACGGGTCGGGACTCGGTACGTTTGAAGATCGTTTGAAACCAATGCATGAAGCGTCACAAAAGTTATTAAAAGCTTACCCCGAATATGGCTCGATATCAACCCGACCCAATGGAATGACCGAATTTAAATTACGGAAAATTCCTGCAAGGGTTGGAGAACCTGGCACCGTGAAAAACACCACAAAAAAGAACAAAACGACGAAGAACAAGACCCGACGAAGCAGTATGGCCTAAGCGAGCGAATTATATTTAGATTCTATGTCATTTTCCCGATACCATTTCACATAGTCTTCGTACATAATTTTTCTAATTTTGTTTCTTACGGTGATTTTGTTCTCGTCCAACGAGCCCGACAAATGGGTATTTCGCAATAACCAGCTGTTGGCAATATTGAAAAAAAACATTTTGGTCCCGTACTGGACTTTGCTGGGTTCTTTACCCTTGCCCTCTCCCTCCCACACTAGCGTCACCACCCCGTCTACATGGTTTTCGGGAAGTTGGCACGAATAGGCCCCGAAACCCAGGTCTTTACTCAGGATAATGTTCATATGTCTATTACGACACTAAATATTTATACCATTTTACATAAAGATATGCAATGTGATTCGACAATTTATTATTTTTTATATTTTCTACTTATATTATAATTAGACAAGTAATTATAATATGACCATTGTAAAGAAAGAAAAGAAAGGTAATGTTACAGTTTATACCGTGAAAAAGAATTTCGACGACGAGAAGATGGAGAAGAAGATGAACACCTTTTTAAAACGAGACGATATTGACACCATTATCACCGATGATTCGGATGTATACGGAGAAGATAATAAATTACTTCTTAGATTTAGAAAAAATGTTCTCCCCCGAGAGCACGTGGATGCGTTCTATGACAATGTCATCAACTTCGCCAAGAACAAGAGCGGATTACGTGCAAGTGCGTCAGGAAGTAAGAAAATGGGTTATTCGGATAAAAAGGTCATGTCCAACATTTTCGGGTATTTCGATACTTGGTCTCCGGGTCAAAAGGCGGTTTTCAAAAAACGTGGAAAAACTCCGTCGGTCACCGTCCGCGAATGCCGATTCAACATGGATTACCCCGAAGAATATAAAAAAACGATCCCCCTGATCAAGGACATCGATGAACTTTACGCTAAAATGACACCCGAGCAGTACAAGATACAACGACGAATGGCGAACCAAACCCATTTTAAAATCCCCGGAACATCGTTTACTACCGTCACGACCAATGTCAATTACACCACAACCGTTCATCAAGACGTCGGTGACTGCGTCGATGGTTTCGGTAATTTAGTTGTGATAGAAAAAAGTGAAAGTTCCGAGCCAGGAAAGGGGTATAACGGCGCCGAAACCTGCTTCCCCCAATATGGTATCGGTGTGGATGTTCGCACAGGTGATGTTCTCTTCATGGACGTGCATCAGCCCCATGCGAACCTGCCGATGATAAAGAAGGACGAGGACGCGATCCGGCTGTCGATCGTCTGTTACCTACGCACGAATGTATGGCTGCGTACCAAGAACCGTACACGCCGCTTCTACGAGACCCATAACCGCACTGTGAGAAATCTGCGGAGCAGCAAGCCGAAGTAAGTTTGCAATGACTATAACAACTTTCTATCATGTTATTATAGTAAATAAAAAAAGGTCAAAATGAACATAAAAAAAATCGTATTACAAAACCCCATATTAGCTGTGACCGCAATCGTAGTCAAACTCGTGGTTCTCGCATTGATATATACTTATTTCTTTAGCAGCAACAAATACAGTATCGAAACATATTGCACCTATGCCCAACCCCCGTCGTCCTATTTCCCTATGTTGGTGTTGACGGGTCAAAACAAAAAGGCCACAAGTATGGGTGTGATTAGCACACCCCCCATCCAAGGACAAGTAGGGGGCGATTGGCAAGCTGCCGAAAAATTATACGATTACAATGCCCAATACTATAGCTACATGAACTATGACCCGTCGGACTATCCTGGGTACAGTATCACCGACACGTCCTTTATTGATGTCTCGGGATACCACATCGACCTCTCCTCCTCCTACCTGACCCTCACGATGACGGACACGACGGTAGGCACCCCTAACGTGACCCCGAATGGAAATTATTCGATCGAATTCTATAAAAACGACAAGGACTGTCGTTCTCCGAATACGCACATCTATGGTTTCAACCGCAACAATTCGCCCGAATCCGCCAATATAGTGTTCAATAACCCGGCCTGCGGGGACACGTTCTCCCTGACCATCAAACCCGTCCACAGCCGTAAAAACGGATATACACCTTCGCGCATTGAAAATGCGCGTGGTAACGTTACTTTGCCACAGGAATCGCCCACATTATTGGGCGATTTAAATCGGCAAAGGTGTAAACATGTGGGCGATGTGTTTCCGGAACAATTCACGATCGACATCACATTTCATATCAACCCACATAAAACAGTAACCTGGTCCAAAAAGACGGGTCCAAAGCCGCTTAATCTCCCCCTGCTCGAAATGAATAAATCGTACGCTTACTCTAAACCCGCATTTGACCGTAGCATTGATGGTAAGATAATGATTTCCCCGAACCTCGTGATAGATAAGGTGGGATATATTACCGACGCAGACGATAATGAGGTTGGCTATGTACGTAACGATATTTTTGATAATAATCACTGGATGCTGATATTTAAACAGCAGACTGGACTGGAGTCGATTACGGTGAACTGGAAGACAGGAGGACCGGAGACGTCACCGAGCGTCGAAGGCGGTGTGTGTTAGGTTCCCTGCAGGATGGGATCATAAGGGAAACCTGGGTTTCCCTTAAAAATTGATTCCCAAGCACGCTGTTAGGCTACTGGTAGTAATAAGCGTAAAATGACCACAATTAGTATCCCCGCCCCGGCCCGTAAGCGTTACGCGCTCGTCTTCGACGTCGAGACCACAGGCCTCATCCCTAAGCAGGGTCGCGGGTCGATACGTTCGATTCCGATCACCGAGTACCCCTATATCATACAATTCGCGTTTGTTTTATATGATATGATCGACGGTCAAATAGTACAATTGTTTGACTCGTATGTGCGTATCCCGGATCTCGTCCAGATCCCCGAAAAGGTCACGGAGCTGACGGGTATCCACAAGCTCACATGTCATGCGCGCGGTCGACCCATCGTCGATTGTCTCGCAGCGTTTACGGAGGCATATAAGATGGCCGAATGTGTGGTAGCCCATAACCTCGAGTTTGACCAAGAGATGGTGGCGATTGAGATCGAGCGTAACCGTGCCGAGATCATGGTCCGGGCGCCCCACATCACTATGTTGTTCCAGCCGGTGAACGAGCGTGTCCGTAACCTAGAAAAATACTGTACGATGAAGAACGGCACGAGTCTATGTAACATTGTGACGGGCGGTGACGAGGAGTCGGGGCGCCCCCCGCGCCTGAAGTGGCCGAAGTTAGGCGAGTTGTTCGAATTCTTGTTCGATGGGGAGACCGCGGACGGGCTCCATAATGCGATCGTGGATGTGAAAGCCTGTTTACGGTGTTATCTGAAGATGCGACATAACATAGTTTTACGCGCATTTTAAGCAGGGAACCTACGGTTCCCTCAGGGCGCCCAAGGGTTGAGGGCTTCGCCCTCTGACCCCTGCGACCCCTCCCTTCTATGGCTTCGCCAGTCCCTCCCTTATTATTGTTACACCGTATAAGCGTCTAGTTTAACCCTCGATCCGTTGGTATCTGTCGTAAACCTGTTCGGCCAATTGTTCGACCTGGGGTTCGGTGAGCGCGATGGGTTGGGCGTCTTGTCCCGTCATCAGCCGTAATATTTTAGATTCGAGCCCCTCGCCTTGCCCCCGCATCAACATCCCCATACGCACCGTGGAATAAACAAAGGTATACACCCCCGACTTCAGCATGGCCAGTGGGACCCAGAACAGCGTCTGAATCCGGGCATTGAACACCGTGGAGAAGCAGTTACCGGTGCTCGAGAAGCTAATATATTGATAAAACGAAAATATGGGGTTACCGTCACCCAAGGTACATACCCGGTTCGCCGCGGCGGTCGCGTCCGCCGTTAAATTCACCGTTAAATTGCTCAATATCTTAAGAATGAATTTCTCGGAATCGAGGCCGAATGGTAAGGCTAAAATACCAAACATTTTATCGACGACCGAGGCGTAAAGGGTGTCGTTTTCGGTAGTGATGTAGGAAGAAATAATAGCAATAGCGTAAATAGCGATGGACAGGGAGAACAAGGCCATAAAAGAGAGAACTGCGAGAGAACGGTAGTCGCGTTGTACGGCCACGACGGTAGAGGAGGGCTCGGCACCGCCCTGCAGCAAAGGGGGTGAGCTTCCTACTTCGTTCGATGCATTGTTGTAAACTGCTATTAATTTTTCTTCTGCCACGATGGCGCCTGTCAATTCGTCTAAAACGACGTCCAGATCCTTGAGTAAAGCGGTGATCAGTTGGACTTGTTCGTCGGACACCTCGACCTTTTTCATACGTTTTATGTCGTCGAAAAGCTCGCGAATGCTTTGGGGATCCATGTCGACCGGATAAGCATCAACCGCCATAGGTGCAACCGAGTCCGTAACAGGGGCAAAACCGCCCTTTTGCCCCCGGACCCGCCACTGCCGTTTCATCGTCCGCTTATTGCGCTTATGCCCCCGTTTCTTCGCCGCACTTTTTCTCATTTTCATCGATTTCGCCATGATCCTATACACTCTCTATACACTATGATTACATAATAAGGAAAACCAAGGTTTCCCTTATGATCCCATCCTTGCGGTTAAACTGTCTTACAATCCTTGCAGGTAAACTGTCTTACAATCCTTGCAGGTAAACTGTCTTACAATCCTTGCGGTTAAACTGTCTTACAATCCTTGCAGGTAAACTGTCTTACAATCCTTGCAGGTAAACTGTCTTATCACAATGGTCTAAGCCGAACACATCTCACA
>Ga0114973_10000742_pt1 | contig 24524 bp, 24 predicted proteins | sample M_140807_MF_Meta_FD_87025 | JGI IMG/M metagenome (GOLD analysis project Ga0114973, IMG submission 87025) | Freshwater microbial communities from Lake Montjoie, Canada to study carbon cycling - M_140807_MF_MetaG | ecosystem: Environmental > Aquatic > Freshwater > Lake | place: Lake Montjoie...
CTAGCCTCTCACTCAACCAATATGAGGCTTGTTCGGCAGTTGCTGATCGCTTCATGGCGACCACCCCTCCATTAAAAAGGCCACTTCTTAGGATGTTCTTTTCATGGGGGATTACATGCTCAATGTTGACAGGCCGAGTTGCATGGGGTGTGAGGACAATGCAGCTTGAATCCAGCGCCTGCCATACAGGGTCGAGCTCAGATAGTATTCCGATGTCACTATCCAACATGATCCATTTGTCAAAATCTCGCTTCGTTGCAAGATACTGATGGAAGCGCCCCCTAGTTACACATGCAAGTTCAAAAGGAAGGTATTCGCTTGCGAGTCGCAAGCGTTCCTCTTTCGTATAGATTGCGTCCCAGTAAATCCACTCCGGCCCTTCTGGTAGCTCTTTAGGCATGCAATCGGGTTCGCCGATTATCATGACAAGATACCTAGCTCCTGGATTGCTTTCTTTGATGTATGAATAAAGGGTTAATGCCTGTGGGACGTAGTTGCCTGTGATGATTGATGTGATCGCATGGTTTACGGTCGGCATTGCCTGAGTGCCTGAGTGGTTGGTTGGAGTGTGCTTCACGTGGGTGGGTTATGACGGCTCCTCGAGTGATACTTTTTGTTGTGATGAAGTAGTTCTCACACTTTAGTCGCTTGCCTCAATGAGTTCAATATCATGTGTCAGCAGACATGATGCAATGGCGCCTTTCGGAGTTTGCCAAGAGAGATGTTGCCCTTGCCTCCAATGACGCTGAACCCGTGGACACTGTGGAGGCGTTTCCCAACGCCTTCTCCGCAGTGGCGCTGAGATTGTTTACGATTCAGATGCCGCTTGGCTAGTCCGCAACCCTGCCCCACCAGTTGTCTCTCCTGCGTGTCGGCCCACACCGTACCGCCTTTGTGGCCGATTCTGCACATGCTCTAGCTTCCTGTTGAGCTACCTCTATATTCTTACGCCATTGCAGGGCTGAAAGCGGCTTTAGAATGACTTGATCCAGTTTCTAGGCTTGTTTCCCTGCGTGGAACAGCTCCGTTATTTGCAATTCGTCTTAAAAGCTTCCGTGCTGTTGTTTCGCTCGTCATCGTCAAGCGTTAGGACACTTTCCGGTTCACCGAGCCCTACGAAACAACAATCAGCTCCAAGGGCGGCCGTTCGACTTATCCGCCTGCCATCATGCTACGTATCCACTTGATGCAGGAGTGGTACCCACTCAGCGATCCAGCGATGGTGGGTTCGCTGATCGAGGTGTCAACGATGCGGCAAGCATCCATTCCGAGCGCTTCACACTCCTAAGCATCCATTCTAGGCTTGTTGCCCACAGCTTCCTTGCTTTTTTTGTTGGAACTCGTGCTTTACTCGCGTTTCTTTTGGCGGTGAATCTCGCCGCACCTCGAATGACGTTCTATTTTTCCGATGGAGAGTTAGTGGATTGACCCCTGCATCATTTTTGCGATTACTGATTCTAGGCTAAGATTCGTTTGCCAGCCTAGCTCTCTCGCGATCTTGCTAGGATCCAAGGATGAGTAGGTCAGGTCGGAGGGGCGCATTAGGTCGCTTGTTACTTGAAGTCTGTCAACCGATTCAAGGTGCCCATACGCAAAGGCCATTTGTGCAAATTCTTTGAGTGAGTGTGACAGCCCTGACGCGATCACGTAATCCTGAGGCTTTTCGGCCTGCAGTATTCTATGCATTGCCTCCACATAGTCTGGCGCCCAGCCCCAATCTCTCCAGATATCGACATTGCCCAACACAAGCTTTTCCTGTTTCCCTTCGGCGATCGCCTTCACGCCTTGAATGATCTTCTGGGTCACGAAGCGGTTCGGCCGCAGTGGTGATTCATGATTGGCCAGGATGCCCGTGCATGCGAACAGTCCATAGGCTTCCCTGTAGTTGGCCACCTGCCAGAAGGCCGTTGCCTTGGCCACTGCGTATGGACTTCGGGGTCGGAAGGGTGTTGTTTCGTTGGCTGGTTCCCGCCCCGTATCCCCGAAGCATTCCGAACTCCCGGCATTGAACAATCGCACCGGTGTCTTCAGATAGCGGATCACCTCCAGCAGGTTGAGTGTGCCGCCGGCGATCGATTCCATGCATTCCACCGGCTGCTCAAACGACAGCCCAACGCTTGTCTGCCCGGCCAGGTTGTAGATCTCATCTGGCTCCACAGCGCTCACCACCTTGAGAACGCTGCGGAAATCGTTCGGCGCGAGGGACACCACCTCCACTGCTGCCTCGATCCCGAGCCGTTCTAGCCGGCTGGTATTGGCCATCTGGGCATCGCGGCTGCTGCCCACCACCCGGTAGCCCTTGCCCAGCAGCAGATGGGCCAGGTAAGCCCCGTCTTGCCCGGTGACTCCGAGGATCAGTGCTGTTGTCATCCCTCCCTCCGGTGCCTTCTGTAAAACCGCATCACCGCCAGCGCCACGCTGCGAGGATCATGTCGCAGGCTGGCGCTGGGGCGGTTGCCCTGGAGGGGGGCCAGCATCACTTCATAGCCCTGGCTGCGTAGGGCACGGGCGTCGCAGGTCACCGGCTCGGCGCCCCGCAGGCGGTAGTGCTCAATCAGGACCGTGTCTCCCAAGGGTTCCTGGGCCAGCACGCAGTCGAACAGGCGTTGTTCCACCCCCAGACTGGCAAGTTGGGCTTCGATGGCCCGCAGGTGGCCGGTTACATCCAGGCCATCGGTCTCGCCGGGCTGGGTCATCAGGTTGCAGATGTAGAGCCTGGGGGCCCGGCTGCGGCCGATCGCGCTCACCAGTTCCGGCACCAGCAGGTTCGGGAGTAGGGAGGTGTAGAGGCTACCGGGCCCCAGCACGATTAGATCAGCGTTGGCGATTGCCTCCAGGGCCCTGGGCAGGGCGGGGGGCCGTTCCGGAGTGCAGCCCAGACGCACGATCGGGCTGGTGGCTTTGCCGATGCGGGATTCGCCTTCGATCCGTTCGCCGTTCTCCAGCTCGGCCCAGAGCCGCACATCCGCATTGGTGGCCGGTACTACCTGGCCCTGCACCGCCAGGACCCTGCTGCTGGCTGTGATCGCCGTTTCCAGGCTGCCGGTGATGGCGGTGAGGGCCGTGAGGAAGAGGTTGCCGAAGCTGTGACCCTCCAGGCCGCTGCCGGTCTTAAAGCGGTACTGGAAGAGCCGTGTCATCAGGGGCTCCTCGCGGGAGAGGGCCGCCAGGCAGTTGCGGATGTCGCCCGGTGGTTGCACCCCGAACTCTCTCCGCAGCACGCCGCTGCTGCCGCCGTCGTCCGCCACCGTGACGATGGCGGTGATGTTGCCGCTGTAGCGCTTCAGGCCACTGAGCAGCGTGGCCAGCCCTGTGCCGCCGCCGATCGCCACGATGTTCGGGCCTCGGTTGAGCCGCCGCTGGGCCACGAGGGCATCCACAAGCACCGTGTCCTTCTCGGGGGCCAGGGCCTGCTGGATGGTGCCGAAGCTGCGGCTTTGGCCCAGCCACACCAGGGCGCCGCCGATCACCAGGACCAGCGGGCCGGTGATGCCGCGCGGCAGCACCTTGGTGACACTGGCCAGCAGCCACTTGATTGATTCCAGCGTCCAGTAGATCGGCTGCAGATCGGCCCACACCGCTGCCCCCAGCAGCGCCAGCAGCAGGCCGATGCCGGAGGTGAGCATCCACCGCTTCACCACTAGGCCCGGCTGCAGCCAGCGCACGGCCCGGCGGGATCGGGTCACCAGATCCTGCTGGCGCATCTCACCTCGGCCGAGCCACTCCGGCCTGCCGGACCGGCGGGGGGCGTGGGGAGGGGTGCCTCGGCGGGCCAAGGGGATGGCGCCGGGGCGCCGCAGCAGTCCATGAACTGTACGGATGACCGGACGGAGTTGAAAGCGGCAGGATGGGGAAGATTTCCCCGTGCCTCGCCTGCTCCTGTGGACGCTGCCCCCACGCCTCCGGTTTCCGGGGCAGCCGCAACCGCCGAGCGAGCCGGCTCCGCTCCACGCTTCGCTTCCGATCCGCGCGGCGGCCAAGAGTCAGAGCATGGCACTTCCGCTGGCGGGGGTGAGGTCGTGGCGGAGATGGTGGCGCTTGGGGTGTGCTGGGGGGATCGGACGGTGCTCGAGGCGGTTAACTTGAGCCTCAAGGCCGGCGAGCGGCTCGTGGTGGTGGGGCCCTCCGGTGCCGGCAAATCCACGATCCTGCGCCTGTTCGCCGGCCTACAGCTGCCCACCAGCGGTGAGCTGCGGATTCACGGTGAACCTCAGACCTACCTCCGCCTCGATCAGCGCCATCCCCCCGACGTGCGCCTGGTGTTCCAGAACCCCGCCCTGTTGGCCTCCCTCACCGTGCGGGAGAACGTGGGCTTTCTGCTGTACCGCTACAGCCGCCTCCCAGACGCGGAGATCCGCCAGCGGGTGAGCCGGGCCCTGGAGGCGGTGGGGCTTTATGGCATCGAGGACCGGCTGCCTGGCGAACTCAGTGGTGGCATGCAGAAACGGGTGAGCTTTGCCCGGGCCCTGATCGACGACCCGGCCGCCGTGGGTGGCCGTTCGCCGTTGCTGCTCTTCGATGAACCAACCGCCGGCCTTGATCCGGTTGCCTGCACCCGGGTGGAAGATCTGATCGTGCGCACCACCGAACTGGCCAACGCCGCCGGGGTGGTGGTGAGCCACGTGATGAGCACGATCGAGCGCTGCGCGGAGCGGGTGATCCTGTTGTACGACGGGCAGTTCCGCTGGGACGGCACCATCGCCGATTTCCACCGCACCGACAATCCCTATGTGACCCAATTCCGGAGCGGTAGTCTGCGCGGACCGATGCAGCCGGCCGAGCTCTGAGCCCATGCGCCGCAGTGTCCGTGAGGCTTTGGTTGGTTTCTCCCTGCTGGCCGCCGTGGCCGGTGGGATGGGCCTGTGGTTCTGGCTGAAGGGCATCTCCCTGGCCCGCAGCAATTGGACGATTCAGGCCAGCTTCGACGATGCCGCCGGACTAGCCAATCGCTCTCCTGTGTCGTTCCGCGGGGTGCTGGTGGGCCGGGTGCGTTCCATCAAGGTGAACGGCCAGGAGGTGCTGGCCGATCTGGAGATCACCGATCCCAACCTGCGCCTGGCCCGGCCGGTGGTGGCCCGGGTGGGGGCGGGATCTCTCCTGGGCGGGGATGCGATGGTGTCGCTGCTGAGCGCTGGCCCGGCCCAGCCCATCACCGGCCCCGGTCCCCTGGATCGCGGCTGCGACAACAGCCGCATGGTGTGCGACCGCGGCCGGGTTCGCGGCGTGGAGGCTCCCACCCTCGATTCGGTGACCGCCACGGTGCAGAAGCTGCTCGACCAGGCGGACCAGGAGCGGCTGGTGAAGCGCCTGGTGCTGGCCACCGACGCCTTCGACAAGACCGCCGATGAGACTCGGAAGCTCTCCGTTCAGGGTCAGGTGTTCATGGGCGATGCCGGGAAGCTGGTGAAGGGCCTCAACGGGGTGGTAGGCCAGACCGATCCGATCGTGAAGAACCTCACCGCGGCCAGTGCCGATGCCCGCAAGGCCAGCCAGTCGGTGAAGCAACTCGCCGGCCGGCTCGACCAGGCCAGCACCGTGAACGATCTGCAGGCCACCCTGGCCAATGCCCGAAAGCTCACGCAGCGGTGGGAAGCCGTGGGGGGGGATGTGCAGAAGCTCACCGGCGATCCCGCCTTTGTGGCCGGCATGCGGAGCGTGTCAGTGGGTCTGGGCCGCTTCTTTGATGATCTCTATCCCGGCACGGCCCCCGCGGGCGGTGCCTCGGCCGGCCGCAGGGATAGCCACCGTTCTCGCTCCGGCGAGGCCGTAGCCCCGCAGCCAGGGGATGGCCTCGGTTCGGGGCGGCGGGAAGGGAACGAGGCCCAGGCGGTTGAGTCGTCCAAGCCGCCGCTGGTCCGCCCACGCCCCCGCCGCCCTGATCCCTCTGACCGTTTTGCCCCTCGCACCAAGGCCCCGGCCATGCCGGTGCCCGCCTATGGCTACGAGGCACCGGCTCCCTGATCCGCCGCCGCGGTTCATGGCCCGCTCAATCACGCCCACCTGTGCCCCAGCCGGACATCGGTCGGGCTTCAGAGGCTGGCCACCGCCTCCAGGGCGATCGCCGCGATCGCCTGGTCACTGGCCTTCGGGAGCTGCACGTAGCGGCCACCGGCGGCCTCGGCCAGATCCTTGCCCATGCCGCTGCCGATGAACTTGCGCTCGGTGTCGATCACCAGCAGCTTGATGCCTAGGGAGCGGTAGCGGCTGGCCACCTGCTTCACTTCTTCTTTTAGATCCACGGGCTCTTCCCCCTCCAGCTCCGGCTGGCCGAGGGAGCGCGAAAGGGGTACGTTGCCGCGCCCATCGGTGATCGCCACTACCACCACCTGGCCCAGATCACCGGTGGCAAGGGCGTTGGCCCCCACCCGGGCGGCCTGGGTGAGGCCGTGGGCCAGTGGTGAGCCGCCGCCGCAGGGCATCGCCTCGAGCCGCCGGCGGGCGGCGGTGATCGAGCGGGTGGGGGGCAGCAGCACCTCGGCCTGCTCGCCGCGGAAGGGGATCAGGGCCACCTCGTCGCGGTTTTCGTAGGCCTCGGTGAGCAGCCGGATCACAGCCCCCTTGGCGCTCTGCATGCGGTTGAGGGCCATCGAACCGCTGGCATCCACCAGGAAGATCACCAGGGCGCCGGCCTTGCGCTGCAGCTGCTTGGCCCGCAGGTCGCCGTCCTCCACGATCACGCGGCGGTGGGGTTCCCGCTCGCGGCGAGCCTTCTGGTAGGGCGCGGCGGCCCGCAACGTGGCATCCACGGCGATTCGCTTCACCGGCCCCCGGGGCAGCATCGGTTTCACGTAGCGGCCGCGGCTGTCGCTGAGCACCACGGCGCGGCTGCCGCTGCCGCCGCTCTTCGCCTTGGCGGCGCCGAACAGCAGCAGGTCGGGGTCGATGGCGGTGGCTTCCGGATCCAGGAGGAACTCCTCGGGGACCTGTGGGGGAGCCTGGTCCTCGGGAGCCTCGTCCTCCGACTCGTCGGGTTCGTCGTCGTTGTCCGGGTTCGGGTCTTCGGGAGGTTCCGGCTCGTCCGGGGGCTGCTCCCCCTGGGGCGGTGGCGGCGGTGGTTCGAGGGGCTGGTCGGGATCCGGTGGCGGCAGCTGCAGGGCCCGGGGCGCGATCACCAGCCGCACCGCCACCTGGAGGTCGTCGGCCTCCACCTGGTCGCGGCCGCTGAGGGCGGCATGGGCCCGGGCCACCCGCACGGCATAGAGCTCGCTGCGGTGGCCCTCCACGCCGCCGCGGATCGCCTCGGTCACCAGGTAGGCGATCTGCTCGCGGCTGATCCGCACATCCGGCAGCCATTGCCGGGCCAATAGCAGCTGGGTGGCCAGGGCGTCCGTTTCTTCCTGGAAACGGACGCGGAAGGCTTCGGTGGATTCACCGTGGTCGAGGGCGGAGCGGGTGATCGCCACGCGCTGGTCGGTGTCGAGCAGCTGGTTGGCGGACAGGGCGATGGCGAAGCGGTCGAGCAGGTGGTCGCGCACCGACCCCTCTTCGGGGTTGTAGGTGGCGATCAGCAGGCAGCGGCAGGGGTGGGAGAGGCTGAGCCCCTCCCGCTCGATTCGGTTCTCTCCCGAGCCCACCGCCGCCAGCAGCAGGTTGGTGATCTGATCGTCGAGCAGGTTGAGCTCATCGATATAGAGAACGCCCCGGTGCGCTTCGGCCAGCAGGCCCGGCTGGAACACCGGCGCCCCGGCGGCCAGGGAGGCGGCCACATCCACCGAGCCCACCAGCCGGTCCTCGGTGACCCCCAGTGGCACCTGCACGAACGGGGCCGGTTCGACCCGGGTGGGCAGCAGAGCCGAGCGATCGGCGCCACTGGCATCGCCCCCCAGCTCGGTGATGCGGCGGCGCGTGGCGGCATCCCAGTCGTCCGAGCGGCGAGGGTCGATGTGGAGAGCCGTGGCGGCGGGGCCCAGATCGAGGCTGTCGATCGGCGGCAGCAGGGCGTGCAGCCCACGGGCCAGCACCGACTTGCCGGTGCCCCGCCCGCCGGCGATCACCACACCCCCCAGGCCGGGATCGACGGCCGCCAGCAGCAGGGCCAGCTTGAGGGTGCCGTGGCCGGTGATTGCCGCCAGGGGGAAGGCGCGGGCGGCCTGGTCGGAGGCCCCCACGGCTGGGGCGGCGCTGCCGGTGCTGCTGGCGACCATGGGGGAGCGAAGGACCCTCGAATCGGGCAGTCTCGCCGATCACGGCCTGGGGAGGCCGGGCCGCCCGATCGGGCTTGCCCAGCCAGGGGAAAGGCGGCGAAACGCAACGATGCCGCTATTTTGTTGCAAAATGTGCAGCATCGTGGACTCCAGCGCCGCCATCTGGATCCTGGAGGACGATGAGGCCCTTTGCGGCCTGTTGTGCCGACTTTTTCAGCCGCTGGGTTGGCAGACCAGGGTGTTCCATGGGCCTCGTGCATTCGAGCAGGAACTGGTTGCTCAGACTCCATCCCTGCTGCTGCTGGATGAGATGTTGCCCGAGCGTCGTGGGGGCGATCTACTTGCCGGTCTGCGGCTGCAAGGCCACAACTTTCCGGTGTTGATGCTTTCGGCACTGCGCTCGGCTGAGGACCGCATCGCCGGACTGGAGGCCGGCGCTGATGACTATCTCGGCAAGCCGTTCGAGTTCCGTGAATTGCAGTTGCGCATCGAGCGGCTGCTGGCCTCCCGTTCCGGGGGGGGCTCCGGCCAGGTGCCACCACCGGCTCGGGATCGTTTCCGGATCGCCGGAATCCTGTTCGATGTGGCGCAGGCCCAGATCACCACACCGGACCGCCAGGTTGTGCGCCTGAGCCGCGGCGATGCCGCCCTGCTCCAGGCCCTCTGCCGGCGCCCCGGGGAGGTGGTGGGACGCCAGACACTGGCCCGCATCTCCGGCAGCCTCGTGGATGTGAGCCAGAGCCGCAGCATTGATGTGCGGCTGAGTCGGTTGCGCCGGTTGCTCAATGACCTCCTGCCGGATGAGGAGGACGTGATTGAGGCGAAAAGGGGTCAGGGTTATCGCATCCAGATTCCCGTGAATGTCGTCAAGCTCAGCGACACCGACTGAGGCAAGCCATGACGATGCAGGCCCGCTTCGACCGGGGTGATTGGCTGCGGTTGTTGCTGGCGATTAGCACCGGCACCGTCCTCAGTGTCATGGTGCTCATCCTGCTGCTGCGCACCTTGCTGGAGCCCCAGCTGGTGGATGAAAGCGTGCGCCGGATCAATCGCAATGTCCGTCTGGTTGAAGAAGCACTCAGCCGCATTCCGGTGGATCGGCTCCCGGATGGCGTTCTGGTGCGCTCCAGGCTGCCGGAACCTGAAAATCAACCGACCCGTTTGAACCAGTTCGATCTCCAGGTGATCGAGGAGCTGCGCCGCCAATATTCTCTGCAGCGTGAACTCCGACGCGATCGCCCTCCTCTCGAGGACCCTTGGGGCGGTTATTGGATCCGTCTGAACCAGACCCAGAGCCAGGAAAGCCTCTGGCTCTATCAACCCGAACGCCTCAGCAGCCTGAGCGTCTGGTATCTGCCCATCCTGCGCTCCGCGGCGATCTTGCTCGGTGTCTTGGCGGGGGTGATCCTGTTTCTGCGCCGCAATGTGGAGCGGCCTTTTCTACGGGTGATGGAGGCGATTCCCGACACGGCCATCGCTCCTCTCACCCTGTTGCCGGAGCTGGGTGTGGCGCCGTTGCGCCTGCTCACCCTGCGGATCAACCGTCTGCTGGAGCGTCTCAATGCCGTCGCCAGCGATCGTCGGCTGCTGCTGCGCGGCCTGGCCCATGATTTCGGCGGTCCCCAGACCCGGCTGATGCTGCAGGCCGAACTGCTCCAGGCCTCGGTGGAGGGTCCATCCCGGCGAATCGTGGAGTCGATGCTCGAAGAGCTGCGCCAGCTGGCGGCGATCACAGCCCAGCTGGGGGACCTGGCTGACCAGGATGCACCAGATGACATCCATGAACCGATCGCCCTGGATGATTTCTGTCAGCGGCTGGCGGCCAGCTACCCCAGTCATCAGGCCATCGTTTTGGAGGTTCCTCGCCTGTTTCTCTTGATCGATCTGGTGGGGCTGGAGCGGAGTCTGTGCAATCTCCTCGATAACGCCTTCGAGTACGGACGACCTCCGGTGGTGCTCTCGGCGATCCGGGAATCCTCGCTGCTCCGGATCCGGGTTGATGACCATGGACAGGGCCTGCGCACGCCCACCCAGCTCACGATGCCGGTCAGTCCCCGCGCCGATGATCGGCACCGTCATCGCCATCAGGGACTGGGTCTGCAGCTTGTTGATCGCTTCTGCCGCGCTCAGGGTGGTCGCCTGGTGCTGGGGCGGTGCGAGGCTGGAGGCTTGCGGGCCGAAATGCTGCTGCAGCCCACGCCGGAGAATCCGTTGTTTCAGAAACCCTGACCCAGGCGCCAGCTCGCTGTCGCTGACCCCGAGAGGCGCTCGCCAACCATGTGGCTTCTTCCCCATCCATGACCCTTCCCCTTGATCGGGAGTTCCAACCCGTGATTCGAGCCGCACGGGGCTGCCTCCAGGGTGCTGGTGGGGCGCTCCCCCTGCTGCTGGCCCTGACCCCGCTCCCCTGGCTCCTCCCTGCCCACTCCGCCGAGGTGCAGCTCCGCTGTGAGGGAACCCTGCTGGAGGCCCGGGGCAGCGCCGAACGGCAGCGCCCCCTCGTGCGGATTGCCTTTTCCCTCAACCTGGAGGCCGAGGCCGCCAGCGCCGATGGGGCCCTCGGGCTGCTCCAGGCACGGTTGGCCGCCGTGCGCACACGGTTGGGGGAGCTTGGTGTTGACCGTCTGGAGGTGGGGTCCCCGGCCACCTGGCCACGGCCGGCAGAGGCGGGACGACCGGCCGTGGTGCAGGCCTCCCTGCCGGTGGGCGGCCACCTGGCGGCCGGCCAGCTGCAGGGGCTGGTCCGTCGGGTCGGTGCCCTGCCTGGGGTGCGCCTGGCCCCGGTGACGGCGGAGGCTGATCCGGCCGGTGCCGAAGCCTCACGCCAGGCCCTGCTTGCGGCTGCCTACCACGATGCTGAGGCCCAGGTCCGCCCGTTGGCCCAGCTGATCGGACGCCCCCGGTTGATGCCCCTTCAGATCCAGGTCGAGGGGGGTGGAGGTCCGGTGATGATGAGGGCGGCGATGGCCGCGCCCGCCCCGCCACCCTTTGACCCGGCCGAACTGCCGAAGCCCACCGATCGGCTGGGATTGCTGGTGCAGTTCTGCGCGGTTCAGAACCGGTACTGAAGCCGGGCGTAGAGGCCTTTGCCCAGCAGCCAGTCCGTCCAGGGTCCGGGGTTGTCACTGGTCTGGAAGCTCTTCACCCAGCCCAGTTCCGCACTCCAGTTCGCCCCCTGCAGCCAGCGCACCATCACCCCCGTGGCGCCCACGGTGTCGCTGAAGTTCAGCCCCGCGGCGCTGGTGGTCACACCGCCTGCGCCGATGAACGGCACCAGCTGCAGCGCTGCCATCCGCTGTTGCCAGAAGGTCCAGGCCACTTCACCGGTGCCCAGCCAGCCGCTGTCGCCGCTCACCAGCTGGCCGGGCAGGCCCCGGATCCCCACATCGGAGCCGAGAGTGAACTGCATGGGGGAAGTGAGGGGCCGGAAGGCGACCTGTGCTCCCCCGCGCAGCTGCAGCTGCCAGCTCGGCGCAAATCCCCACACTCCAGAGAGCAGGGCGCCCATGGCCGTGGCCTGGCCGGGCACGATCCCCACATTGGCCAGCTCCTGGCGCTGGTCGGAGGGGGTGGCGAAGCTCAGCCCCTGCAGCAGGTAGAGGCTGCCCCCCCAGCCCAGTCCCGGCTGGATGCCGCTGCCGCTCAGCCCCAGCCGCAGGTATCCGCTGCGGGGCGCGCGCACGCTGGCGGGCACCGAGTTGGGCAGGGGTTCGTTGTTGAAGGTGGTGCCGCTGCCGCTGCCGCTCAGGCCGGCCACCAGGCTCCAGCGCTGGCTGAGGCTGTCCTGCAGCACCCATTCCAGCTGGCCCAGGCCCTGCAACTGGTTCGTGGAGAGGTCATTGGCCGGCGCTGGAAGTTCGATCAGGTTGCGGCGGCTATAGCCGAAGGCGCCGGTGAGGTTCAGCTGGTCGGCCACCGGCAGGGTGTAGCTGATCGAGCTGATCACGGCTCCCAGGGCCGGGCTGTTGTCGGTGTCGAGTTCGCCGTAGAGGAGGAGGGTGTCGCCGGCGGTGGCCAAATCCCCCTTCACCAGCGTGCCCACCAGCCGCCCTTCGCCGGAGCCGTTTGAGCCCTCGTTCCGGATCGAGAAGTCGCCATGCCAGGGTTCCCGGCCCGGTTGGATCCGCACCGTGAGCACCGCCTGGGAGACATCGCTGCCCAGTTTCTGCAGCGAGCCGCGCACGGTGCCGATCGAGGGGCGTTCCCGCAGTCGCTGCAGGTTGAATTCCAGACCCGGCACGTTCAGCGTCTCCCCCACCAGTGGCTGCAGCAGCCGACGCGCTTGGCGGTTGAGGCGTTCATCCGGCCCGACCACCCGCACCTCCACCAGCCGGCCTTCCACCACCAGCAGCACCCCCGCAGCCTCCAGGCTCTGGACATAGACGCGGCTGTTGACGTAACCATCGCGGGCCAGGCGTGCCGTGAGAGTGGCGGCGCAGGAGTCCAGGCGCTGGCTGGGGTCGCGCAGCACCAGGCAGGGCGTGAGGATCTGGCGGAGCCGGCTGGGGGAATAGGGCAGGCGACCCTCGATCCGCGGGGTCGGGGCGGGTCGGGTCGGGGGGTGAACGGCAGGGGGGACGGGTTGCTGAGGAGAAGCTTCCGGAGTCGGCGCAGGAGCCTGGGGGCCGGAGGGGACATCAAGGCTGGGCCCATCACCACGGCCGCCGGGACTGGGTTGGCGCTCCATCGGAGCCGGGTTGGGTAGCCGTACAGGACTGTTCTGCAGCGGTGGGGCGACCAGCTGGGCCAGGAGAGAGACCATGCATGAACAATCTTTGTGGGGAATTTTGCCTGACTTCCGGATGAAAACGGTCACAATCGTTAGGTTTTAGCCATGACAGGTCCATCCATCCCTGCCGAACGCCCCCTGGGTGAACTCCCGCCTCCGTCGGTTCCGCTGATGCAACGCTCTCCTCTCCTTTCGTCTCTGGCCGCCCACGGCCCAAGCTCTGCTCCTTCCGCCCTGAATCGCGCCAGCCGGAGAGCACCGCTTCGCTCGGCCATGCTCACTTCGCAGCGCCGATCCATGTCGGCGTCCAGCGGCGGGCGGTTCTTCCCCGCCACCCAGCCGGGTGGTTCGCTGCGAAGCGGACTTGTCGCCCTGCTGCTGCTGGCCTGTGGCACCCCGAGCTTGGCCCAGGAGTCTTTGCGCAGTAGCTTTCCCGGTCGGCGGATCGGAGGCGCCACCCGGGGTGAGTGTTCCTCGCGCCTGATCGTGCATCTGGTTCCCCCGAGCAGCGTGCTGGCTCCGGGCTCCGCCGGGCTGGGTCTGCTCCAGGGTCCCAGCGCCAACCCGACCCCGCTGGCGGTCGAGCTCAGGCCCCTCGGGCGGAGCGGTCAACCGGACCGGACCCTCACGCCGCTGCTGCAGCGCACCTTGCCCCCCCTACCGATCGGGGTGACCCTGCTGTCCCTGGCAGCCGTGCCGAGCCCAACGGTCTGGGAGTCGTCCTATGTCTGCGGCACGACCCCGGCCGCCGCTCCTGCCGATCCCCTCAGCTTTGTGGAGGCCGTCTCACCGCCGGCCCTCAGCCTGCTCATCGCCAATGGCACGGCTGACGATGGCCGCATTCAGGCCGCCCTGCGGGATCTGCGCCAAGCCTGCGGAGGCACGGTGGCCACAGCCGATCTAGTGCGCCGGTTTGATCTGGGCGATGTGGTGCAGAGCGATTGGCCCGCCCGCCTGCCGGTGCGCTGCCCCTGAGGGGGGTGTCAGCTCAGGACCACCCATAGGCCTTTGCAGCCGATGTGCAGGGCCTGGTCAACGGCCAGGTTGAAGTGGCCCCGGCATTTGCACCAGTCGATCAGGGCGTGCACCAGGAATTCCGCCAGGCCCAGCCACGCATTGCCGGTGAGCAGGGTCACGGCGAGGGCGTGGGTGCCCACATGGCCGGCCAGCCAGTAGGGCCAGGCAATGCCCTCCACGGACGATCCGGGGCATTTGCCGATGGCCAGTTTGTCGGTCTGGAGGGGAAAGTCGCAGAGGCAATGGCCGAAGCAAAGAACCAGAAACAGGGAGAAACCGCTGAATCCAAGCAAGGCCATTGACGCGTCGATTCAGACTTCGTGAAGCAAGATTTTAAGGCTTGTCTGCCAGGGAGGCTTGATCTCGATCACACGGGACCGGCCCACACCCATTGGATTGTTTGGAGATCTTGGTGTTGAGACCATGGATCCTGTGGCCTCTGGTTTTCTGCCAACGTGCTGTCTGCCACCCGTTGTCTGTCACTGGGTTGTCTGTCACTGGGTTGTGTGCCATTCGTGCTGAGCCGGCCCGTGCTCGGCGGGTGTGCTGCCCGATCTCGTGCTGAGGCCACCCTCTCTGATTCGGCCATCCCGTTGACCGATGCGATCGGCCTCGCCAGCTTGGTGGCCGGCATGGGTCCAGGTTTCACCGCAGCTTTTTCGCCATGGCGCCAACAATGGCTGGCTCCCCCCAGGCCCGCTCCCTGTCCGCCGCGGGGCCGACCCTGCGCCGCTGGGGCCTTGCCTTGGTTCCCTATGGGGCCGCCGCCCTGCTGCTGCTCGGTCTTCGCCAGAGCCTGGTGGCCGAAGCGGTGGATCTGCAGCTCTATGACCTGGCGACCTGGCTGCGGCCCCGCCCCACGCCGCGCCCCAGCCCGGTCAACCTGATCGGCATCAGCGAGCTCGACATCGCCGCCTACGGCTGGCCGATCGATGACCGGCTGCTCTGTGAGGCCATCGAGCGCCTCAGTGCCGCGGGGGCTGCAGCGATCGGCTTGGATCTCTACCGCGACCGGGGCGTGGGGCCCCAGCAGGAGTGCCTGCGCCAGCAGGCACGCATGAACCCCCGCCTGGTGTCGATCTTCAATGGTGCCGAGGCGATCCAGGCGATTCCCGGCACGCCGGAGGGCCGGCGTGCCTACAACGACCTGGTGCTGGATCCCGATGGGGTGCTGCGGCGGGACCTGGTGCATGTGGCCGGTCAGGACGCCGCAACCGTGGCGCTACCCCTGCGGCTCGTGCAGATTGCCCGCGGGCTCCCTTGGCTGCCGAAGGGTGTGGAGGATGGTCGGCTGCCGGGCTTCTGGCTGCGTCCCTTCTCCGGTGGCTACGACCGGCTCGATGCCGCGGGCTACCAGCAGATGCTGCCTTTCCACCAGCCCGGCAGCCTGTCCACCTGGTCGCTGGCCCAGCTGCTCAATGGCAGCGTGCCGCCGGAGGCAATCCGCGGCCGCATCGTGCTGATCGGCAGCACCGCGGCGAGTCTTCGGGATCTCTTTCCAGTGCCCCAGAGCCGTTTCCTGCTTGGAGCCAGCCAGTACCAGATGCCGGGGATGGAGGTGCACGGCCATCGGGTGCTGGCCCTGCTTGATCGCCTCGACTATGGCGATCGGGGCATCCGGGTGCTGCCGGATTGGGGGGAGCATCTGCTGCTTCCTGCCGGTCTGCTGCTTGGCCTGCTCCTGGGGGAGGCCCGGGGCTCCCTGCGCCGCTCCCTGGCGGCGGTGCTGCTCACCCTGCTGCTGCTGGGGGGGCTGGGCTTTGCGTTGCTGCTGTTCGGCCGGGTGTGGATCGGCACCACCCTGCCCCTGGCGGGGCTCACCCTGATGGCGGTGGCCGGCTGGGTGCGGCGGGGGGCCGCCAGCCATGAACAGCGCCTCCAGATCGAGAAGCTGCTGGGCCAGTCCACCTCGCCGGCGGTGGCGCGTCAGCTGTGGGAGCAGCGCGACACGCTCCTGGCCGATGGCCGCTTTGAAGGCCGCCAGCTGCCGGTCACGGTGGTCTTCTCCGACCTGCGAAACTTCACCACCGTGTCCGAAAGCCTCACCCCGGCGGCCCTGCTGGCCTGGATCAACCGGGGCATGGCCTGCTGCGTGCCAGCGATCACTCGCCGCAACGGCATGGTGAACAAGTTCACCGGCGACGGAATGATGGCGGTGTTCGGGGCACCCCTGAGCGCCGGGCCGCAGCAGGATGCCCGCGATGCTCTCGCCAGCCTCCTGGAGATCCGCTCCGGCATGGAGGCTCTCAACCGCCAGCTCGAGGCGGAGGGGGCGCCCGCCATGCGGATGCGGCTCGGCGTGCACTCCGGCATGGTGCTGGCCGGTTCGATGGGGAGCAGCGAGCGGCTCGAGTACGCGATCATGGGTGACACGGTGAACTGCGCCTCGCGGATCGAAGGTCTCGAGAAAAACCGCCACGACGGCATCTGCAGGATTCTGCTGTCGGGTGTCACCTTTTCTCTCCTCTATCCGGAAGGCCCCGGCCAGGACGGGCTGGACTGGCTGTACTGGGGGACGTTCCAGGTGAAGGGGCGTCAGGAACCGTTGGAGATCTGGGAGTTGCGGGAGGGGCCGGAGGCCGGTGCCGCTCCGATTACAACGCCACCCCCCTTGACCGAGAAGGCGCCGTAGCCCCAGGTGCGGCAGCCTTCCCAGCGGCCCCGCGGATCGTTCACACCATCGCTGCTGTGCTGGCCTGCAGGGTGTGCAGGGCCCGCGGTGTCATGAAGAAGGTCGGGGTTGACGCTCTCCTGCCCCAAGCAACTGAGCGTCCAGACCCAGCTTTTGGGCGGCCGCCACGAACGGCGCATCGAGGCTGCAGAGGCTGGCTCCACGCCCGCTGGCGATGGCCAGGTGCAGGGCATCAGCGGCCCGCATGTTTGTGGTCCAGCCACGCAGGCAGGCGTTGGCATTGTGGAAGTCCTGGGGTTCGAGTTCCAGGACCAGCAGTCCCGGCGCCAGGCCGCGCTCAAAGCCCTGCAGCACTGCCTCGGCCTGCGAGGGGCTCAGGGCCTTGGTGCGCACCTTGAGGCCGAGGGCGGAATGGAGCTCGGTGACACTCCAGGAGCTGATCGCCAGTGGTGCACTGGCCTGGGTCAGAAAAGCCGCTGCGGCGGCGGAGTGGGCCTCCGGCGTCAGCACCGCCAGAAGCACGCAGGTGTCGATGTAGAGCATCAGGCGCAGGGCCCATCCCGCAACGCCCGGATGGTGTCCACGCCGCTGGATCGCTGTTCGGGGAGAGAAGCGCGCAGGGCTGCGAGCTGGGGGAGAAGATCGCGGACGGTGCAGCGCGGCACCAGCTCGGCGATGGGCTTGCCGCGGCGGGTGATCACCACGGCCTGGCCGGCCTCCACCGCATCCAGCAGGCTGGAGAGCTGGGTCTTGGCCTCTGCCACCGTTACCTGCATCATGGCCGTTGACCATCTGGATGACCAACTCTAGAGCTGATCTTGGCGGCAGACTCACGTCCACTCAGCGCCGAATGAATGGATGGCGAACGGGTCAGGCCACGGACGGAACCTGCCTGCAGCCCCATGCCACCACCACGAAACCCTGTTGTCGCTCAAAATGTGATCAGCGCTACCGAATAGGCCGCAGCCGAGGCTTGGATTAGCGAATCGGCACAGGAATTGTGCTCGGATTGGGCTTTTTCACGGCCAATGCGTTGCTGGTGATCTTTGTTCTGGCGGTGGCGCTGCCGCTGCTGCCGCCCAAGCTCGCCGATCCCTTCTGGCTGCTGGCCTTCACCGGGGCCTTCTGCACCATTGGCTTCCTAGCCTTGTTGGCGGTGCTGCTGCTGCACATGGCGGCGGCCTTGGAGCCTGGGTCGCCGCGGCATCAAACCCGCCGCCTGCTGGTGCGCCGTTATTCCAGGCCGGTGATGGTGGCCTTTCTGCTGCTGCTTCCCCTCCAAGTTCTGGCCGCCTGGCGGGGGCTGGAGGTCGCCCAATCGCTGGCCTACCGCGCCGGCAGGGTGCAGCAGGTCCGGCTGGTCCAGTTTCGCCAGGCGGTGGAGCGCTCCGGCACCATCGCCGAGCTCCAGAACCAGCTTGCCGCCATCCAGGCCCCGCCCCTCTCGGCGGCGGATCAGAGCCAGGGCCTGCCGGCCCTCAAGGCCGATCTGCTCAGCCAGATCAAAGCCCAGGAAACCAGCCTGCTCAAGCAGGTCGGCCCGCGGGTGCCCACTGAGGTGCTGATCAAAGACAGCCTGCGGGTGCTGCTGCTGGCTCCGCTGCTGGCGATGGGTTTTGCCGTGAGCGCCCTAAGGCACCACGCCGCCGGTGCTGCCTTAGGGGGGGCGGTTGCCACGGCAGGTTGGCGGCACCCCTTCTGGGCAGCCAAGTCAATCCAGGCAGAACCAGTGATGGGTCAACATCTGGACTAAGGTTCCTTGATGCCTGGGGCCCTCCATGCGCACCGTCAACGTTCACGAGGCCAAAACCCAGTTCTCCAGGCTGATCGACGCCGCCCATGCTGGCGAAACGATTCTGCTGGCCAAGGATGGCAAGCCCTGGGCGCGGCTGGTGCCGCTCGAAACGGATCGGCCCCAGCGGCAGCCCGGGCTGCTTCGGGGGCAGCTGCAGCTTCCCCCCATCGAGGAGCTGATCGCCCCTCTACCCCCTGAGGAGCTCGACGCCCTCGACGCCCCGTTGCCCTCTTGATGGCTCCCCCGCTTCTGCTGGACACCCATGCCCTGCTCTGGTGGTTGGTGGAACCCGAGAAGCTCTCCTCCCTCGCTCTAGCGGCCATCAACGATCCAGCGGCCACGATCTTGGTGAGCGCCGCCTCCGGCTGGGAGCTCGCCACCAAAGTTCGCCTCGGCAAACTGCCCGGCGCCGAAGGGCTGCTTCAGGATCTGCCTTCCCTGTTGCAACAACAGGGTTTCCTGCCGCTGGCCGTGCAGTTGCATCACGGCGTCCACGCCGGTGGCTATCGGCAGGCCCACCGGGATCCCTTCGATCGGCTGCTGGCGGCCCAGGCTGAGCTGGAGGGCCTGCAGCTGGTGAGCCTCGATCCTGCGCTGGCGACCTTCCCCTGCCGGCTGCTCTGGTGAAGGGAGCAAGCCCATCGTCCTGCGTGCCGGCTCAATGGGCTGGTTAGAGGCCCCCGCCACCCTGCCAGCGGGCCCGGCAGCGCTGAATGCCGAGACTGTGGTCAGTCCATCTACGCTGCTTCAATCCTTCTGATGCAGCCTCAAGGCCGTGGACCTGCTGCCAACCTTCCGCAGCAATCCCAGGCGTTATTCAACGGTGGCCAGTTGGGTGCTCAGCAGCGACATCCGGCTTCAGGCCGGTTTCGCCTCGGCCCACCGCCTGATGCTGATGGGTCTGTTCAATACGGCCCTCAGCAGGCAACGGCTTTCCTTCATGGTCACCACCGAGCAGGAGGCGCTCCAGGCCGTGGAGGCCACCAGGCCGGGCCTGCTGATCGTCACCGAGCAGCTTGAGCAGGGATCGGGTCTGGCTTTGGTGGAGCAGGCCCGTTCTGTGGTCGACGACATCCGCACGATCCTGATCCTGGATGGCCCCCACGACGACTTGGTGGCAGCCGGCCGCTCCGCGGCCGACGCGGTGTTGCGGGAGGCGGAGTGCTTCGGCAGTGACCAACCGGTCGTGACGATGAGCCGAGCACTGGCCGTGGGCCAGCGCTATCGCTCCCCCTCTGTGCTGGAGGCGATGCAGGCCGCCTCGGTGCAGCGGGACCCCTGGCGGGATGGTCCACCGGATCTGAGCCCCCGGGATCTGGAGATGCTGGGCCTGCTGGTGCAGGGCCTGGGGGACCGCGAGATCGCCGAACTGCTGGCGATCAGCTATGAAACCGCCCGCAGCCGCGGCAAGGCCCTGCGCCGCAAGCTCGGTGCCAGCAGCCGGGCGCAGGTGGTGACCAAGGCGCTGCAGCTGGGCCTGGCCAGGCTCGGTGGCCGCTGATGCGGCGCCCCTCAGGAGCGCGACGGATGCTGGTGGATTGTCAGCTTTTTGGTCTTTAGCTTTTCGGTCGTCAGTGTTTCGGCGATCCATGTTGTGGGACCGTTACCGAATCTTTACTCGGTGAGGCTTATCTGATGGCGGTCAGGGTTCAGCCAGAACCAAAGGAATCCCGGCTATGTGGTAAGTGTTTTTCATACTCATTTGATGGATGATCTGGGATGGGTTTTGGCGTACTCATTCTCCGCATCGTTGTCCGAGTCAGATCCATCCCCTTCATTTCGCTGAATGCCCCGATCGCTTTGATGGCGATGGCTCTCCTCGATCCCCTTGGGGAGGCCCTGGCCCAGCCCCCGCCTGCGGCTGCACCGGCCGCGGAGCCGGTCCCGGTCGACTGGATCCAGTCCCTGGATCCGAAGGGCCTCTACGCCACCGTCGGCGTTGGCGTGGGCTGGCCCCAGCCGGTTCATTACAGCGACGATCGCCTCGGCCCCCTCCTGCCGATTCGGGGGGAGGTGCTCGTCAATCCTGGCTTCGCCTACGAGCGGGGTGTCGGCTACGACTTCGGCAGGCTGCGCGCTGAGCTCACCTGGGTGCATCGCCAGGCGACGTTTGATTCCTACTCCTCCCGCTGGACCGTGGGCCCCTATCCCGCCATCGCCAGCCGCGACAACCCCCAGGTGACGAGCAACAGCGGCTTCGCGAGCCTTTACCTGGATCTTCCCATTCAGGGCACGCGCCTGATTCCCTACCTGGGCGGCGGGCTGGGCTACACCGCCCTGCAGTCCGGTTCCACCACGATCCAGCTGCGCCGGTTCAGTTCCAGCTTCGGTGGCAGCGGCAGCCTGGTGGGCTACCAGGCCAAGGCTGGCCTGGCCTACCGGAGCTCGCCTCGCACGGATCTGTTCGCGGAGGCCGTGTTTCAGGGATCACGGGCTCACAGCGAGGGCAGCCTGGAACGCAGTGCCCTGATCAACTGGGGTTTTCGCCTCGGCCTGCGCTGGCGATTTTGGGGGGGTCTGCAGGCGGCCGCTCCGGTCTCCACGCCCTGATGGCACAACCTGATGGCCCCACCACGCCCCGGGCTCTAGGGTCTCCCCCCCCCTCAGTCCTGCAAGTAGGTGGTCTGGCGCAGACTTCCCTCCAGGTGATCCATCAGACGGCGGGCATCACGGATGGCCAGGTCGCCGCGGTCGATCGCCGCCTCGCTGGCCACCCGCAGCCGCTCTAGCAGGACGAGGGGATCGTGCTCCATCGCCTGCAGAACCTCGGCGTTGGTGTCGCCCCGCACCACGTGGTCCACGCTGTAACGCCCCCCCGCCGTGAGCCGGATGTGCACGGCGTTGGTGCTGCCGAACAGGTTGTGGAGGTTGCCCATCACCTCCTGGTAGGCACCGCCGAGGAACAGGCCGATCCAGTAGGGCTGATCGGCTTCAAGCTCGTGCAGTTCGAGCAGGGCCTTGCTGTGGCCGCGGTCGATAAAGCGGGCCAGCTTGCCATCGGAATCGCAGGTGAGGTCGGCCAGGGTGCCCAGCCGGGTGGGCCTCTCATCGAGGCGGTGCAGCGGCAGCACCGGGAAGAGCTGGTCGATCGCCCAGGTGTCGGGCGCTGAGCGGAACACCGAGAGATTGGCGTAGTAGGTGCCGGCCTGGGAGGCCCGCAGCCGTTCCAGCTCCTCGGGCACTGGCGTGCCGGTGGGAAGCGACTCAAGCTGGCGGGCGATCGTGGCGCTGCAGGCCGAGGTGAGCTGCTCGGCCATGGCCCGCTGCGGCAGGCTCATGTAGCCGAGCCGGAAGGCGGCCAGGGCGTCGTCGCGGAACTTGAGGGCGTCGTTCCAGGCCTCCTGCAGCCGCTCTGGAGGTAGCGGCTCGCTGCCGGTCACCCCGGCGAGGGTGTCGCGCAGATTGCGCACGATCAGGGGCTCCTCCTCTCCGGGCTCCGGCACCGCCAGCGGCGTCCGGCTGGCGCCGAGCACGTCGAACACCAACACCGAGAAGTGGCTGGCGATGGCACGGCCGCTCTCGCTCACCAGGGTGGGCATGGTCACGCCGTGGGGTTCGCAGCACTCCCGCACGGTGGCCACCACGTCGTTGGCGTAGTTCTGCAGGGAGTAGTTGGTGGAGGCGGCGGTGGCGGTGCGGCTGCCGTCGTAGTCGATGCCCAGTCCGCCGCCCACATCGAGGAAGCCCATCGGCGCCCCCAGCCGGGTGAGCTCCACGTAGAGCTGGCCGGCCTCCTGGAGGGCATCCTTGAGAACGGCAATGTCGTTGATCTGGCTGCCGATGTGGAAGTGCAGCAGCCGCAGGTCGGCCAGCAGGCCGGCGCCGCGCAGGGCCTCCACGGTGGCGAGCAGATCGGGGATCGAGAGACCGAACTTGGCCCCCTCTCCCACCGAGCTGCCCCAGCGGCCGGTGCTGCGGGTGGAGAGCTTGGCGCGGATGCCGATGAAGGGAGCTGCCCCCAGCTCGGTGCTGGCGGCGATGATCCGCTCCACCTCATCGGCCTGCTCGATCACCACCACCGGCTGGCGGCCGAGGCGGCGGGCCAGGATCGCCGTTTCGATGTAGCGGTGGTCCTTGTAGCCGTTGCAGATCAGCAGAGCCTCGGGGTCATCGAGCAAGGAGAGGGCGATCAGCAGCTCGGCCTTGCTGCCCGCCTCCAGGCCGAAATGCCAGCGGCGACCACTCTCCACCAGCTGCTCCACCACATGGCGCTGCTGGTTGCACTTCACCGGGAACACGCCCTGGTAGCGGCCCCGGTAGGCGTATTGGGCGATGGCCCGCTCGAAGGCCGCATGCAGCCGCTCCAGCCGGTCTTCAAGGATGTCGTCGAAGCGGATCAGCAGCGGCAGGCTGAGGTTGCGGCCCTGCAGCTCGCCCACCAGGTCCACCAGATCGAGGGCGCCACCGCGCTCGCCGCGGGGCTGCACGATCACGTGGCCCCGTTCGCTCACGGCGAAGTAAGGGTCGCCCCAGCGGTCGATGCCATAGAGGGCAGCGCCGTCGGCGGCGCTCCAGGTGCCGGTGGGATTGGCGAGCACCATCGGGCCCCGGGTTGTGGTGGATTGCGTGGCTGGAATCTAGTCAGCGGCGCGGGTCGTGCCCGGGCCATGGCACCCGCCGGCCGCATCCTGCTGATCGCCCCCCAATGGGGGGCAGATGCGGTGGAGCGATTCCCCCGGTTGGTGGTGCCCATCACGGTGAATTGAGCGCTTGTTAAGCGCCTGATGTCCCCCCATGCCCGAGCTCACCATGCCCCGATCCCCTTCGTCCGGATGCCGTATTGCCTCGCCTGCCCCACCCATGAAGTTCAGGCTCCACGGCCGGGCTTGGCCGGGCCGTTCCTCTGCTTCGGTCCCTGGTTCCGCTCCTGGCCCGCACGGTCGGTGGCTGCGGGCTTGCGGTTCTGGCGCCATCGCCATGGCTTCCTTCTCTCTGCAGCTGCCGTTGGCGGCTACCGCCGTGCCGATCGAGGCGCTCAGGAGTCCCAACGCCTCAGAATCAGCGCCGGCCGGCACCCCCAGCGGTGCGAAAGGTCCAGGGCGCCCCGGCGTGATTCCCCCCACCTCCCTCAGGCCTGCCAGCGGTTCGGACGCTGAACGCTCCGCTGGCCCGCGCCGGCCGGCTCCCGCGCAGAACTAGGCCGGCAAGGCAGCGTGGTGCCCCTGTCGGGTGAGCTCCACCAGATCTGGCGCTCTGCCCCGCTTGCCGCGGGGCTGCACGATCCCGTGGCCCCGTTCGCTCACGGCGACGTAGGGGTCGCCCCAGCGGTCGATGCCGTGAAGGGCGGCGCCGTCGGCGGCGCTGCAGGTGCCGGTGGGATTGGCGAGCACCATCGGGCCCCGGGTGTGGTGGATGGCGTGGCTGAAATCTCTTCAGCGGCGGCAACGACGCCTGGCCCGTGGCACCCGCCCCCGGAATCTCGCCCCCCCCCAAAGGGGGGTCTTTGCGGCGCAGGCATTCCCTGATTCGGTAGCAAGCAACACTATGGGTACAGCGCATGTACAGCGCATGTACAGCGCGTGTTCTCCTGCCTGCCCGAGCTCACCATGCCCCCTTCGACTGTCCCTGAACACCGGATCGGCTGTCCTGCCCCAACCATGACGTCCAGCCTCCATGGCGCACCTGGCCCGCACGGTCGGTGGCTGTGGGGTTGCGGTGTTGGTGCGATCGCCTTGGTCTCCTCCTTCCTGCTGCCGTTGGCGGCAACGGCCGTGCCGATCCAGTCCCTCGCCACGGCCAACGTCCCAGCTGCTGCCCAGGGCGGTGCCCCAAGCGGCACTGACGGCCCCAGGCGCCCCGGCGTGACCGCCCCCACCTCCCTGAGCCGTGCCACCGGCTCGGACGCTCAACTTCACGCTGGCCCGCGCCGGCCCGTTCCTGTTTCGGTTCAGAACGAGGCCCTCGCCGCCGAGAAGTAGGGCGGAGGCCTCTTGCTGCGTGTTCGGCCCGGCTTCGTCAGCGGTTCGCCGCTGGATTGGATCGGGCCGAACCTTGATGGATCCATGCGTCGTGCCTGAATATTTCGCTTTTGGGCGCGGCGTCGATCCGCATCGATCGGATGGGTTACCTATCACCCCAGCACCACGGCGCCTAAACCACCGGCTTGGATTTCACCGATCGCCTGGCTCATCTCGAGCCAAATCGCCAGATGATGAGGAGCTGGATGCTCTCCAGCGGCATGCGGATGAGTTTCGTGATTGCCATGAA
>Ga0114973_10000747_pt1 | contig 24453 bp, 17 predicted proteins | sample M_140807_MF_Meta_FD_87025 | JGI IMG/M metagenome (GOLD analysis project Ga0114973, IMG submission 87025) | Freshwater microbial communities from Lake Montjoie, Canada to study carbon cycling - M_140807_MF_MetaG | ecosystem: Environmental > Aquatic > Freshwater > Lake | place: Lake Montjoie...
GCGGGGGGGGGGGCCCGGGGGGGGGGGGGGGGGGGGGGGGGGGCGGACGGCGAGGACTCGCCAAAAATCATTCGGCGCGGACACGTCCACAGAGGCGTCGGCCCAGAGGAACCTCGCCGAGGCAAGCAAGTTTCTCATGGGATGAGATATTCATCGGTGGTGGCGCCGAGTCCAATCACTTCGAGGCGCGTGCTCCGAGCTATTCAACCCCCCATCCTCTCTCGGGACGGTCCGGGTGCGTTGCAGCTGGACGATCGCCGATGAAGCGCGCCAGGCCGCCACCGTTTGACACAGCGCGGGGCAGAGCATTGACGTGAGCCGACGTTTCAGGCCCACTCTCAGAGAGGCACAGTCGACACGGTGCTCGTCAAACCGAGAGTGGTCGAAAAGTCGCTGAAAGTAAGAGTGGTGGGCTTAGATACTATGACGATAGCCCCACCGTCGCAGTACCAGCTGTAGGTTCCTAGTGCCGTGGCGGAGAAGGAAATCGGAGCGCTCAGCGGTATACCGGTAATGACAATCTGGGCGCTGTCTCCCGGTGGGATCTGCACTGACATCGACGAGGTATACTCTTTCGATGCCGTGACGTTCTCTGCCAGTGCCTGGCCGCTCGGCACTGTCGCCGTCACGGTGTACGCGCTGGTCGCAGCTGAACCTGATTGGAGTACCACGTCGATGGTCTGGTTGAAGGAAACGGTCTGACCCGCTGCCGTGGATGACGAGCCTCCTGTCAAGTTGCTATCTAACACCGTCTGGCTCGTGCCGTACGTGTATGTCGCCGACAGACTCTGAGTGAGGGTGGATGAGGAGCCGTTGGTCACGCTGTCAGAGGTAGCCAAGGTCGAATCCGATGCTTCGGAAACTGCGATAGCGCCTGTGGAGCCGAGGGAGCTGTAGGTGACAGAATAGGGGAGCGGGCCATAGACGGTGCCAAAGCCGCTGAGGTACCCATCGTAAGACGCCCAATAAAAACCTATGGGGACGGTGGTGGACACTTGCCCCGAGACAGTTGGGGTTGGCAGCGTCCAAGTGCCCATCAGGTAGGCAGTGCCGTCCCCTGTCTTGCCGCACGAGCCGCCGTATTCCTCGCCATCGACCCCAGTCCACGAGGCTTCGATGCCGCAAATTAGCAAAGGTAGTGTCGGCGAAGTGTTTGAACTCACCCCAGAGCTCCAGACATTCATCGACTTCACGATGCACCCGAAGGGAATGTAGAAGGAGGTGGTGGTCCCTCCGCTGTTGAGAAAATTTTGCGTGGCGGACGTGTACCCACCAGCCTCGGCTTGTCCCCACCAGTAAGCAGTGATCGAGTTGGTTTGATATTGGGTGGACCCCGAAACGTAATCCACTGTCATGCTCATACCAGCAAATGCCGCGGGGGTCGCGGGTGGGTCAAGGGTGCCCGTCCCATTGTTGGGCCAATATGATGACTCATTTCCAAACAACTCCGACTGCGCGGTACAAGGGTACCCAAGTGCGTAGGGTGCAAATGACATCTTTATTGAGGACAGGGAAAAAACTGCGGCACAAAAGCCATAGTTTCGATAAGGCGGTGCGCTCGAGCTCGCCTGACAAGAGCGCGCGCATCGTGCAGACGGAGGCCCTGTTATCTTGCCCTGCAAAAATACTTTCATCCAAAGACTACCTTCCCTTCAAGTTTCGAAACCCCAAGTTTCGATCGTCAGAGCACAGTTGACACGGTGCTCTTGAATCCGAGGGCGGTCGAAAAATCGCTGAACGTAAGCGTGGCGGGCTCAAATACTAAGCCCCACGGCGGTCGTCAGTCCGAGGGTGGTCGAAAAGTCGCTGAACGTAAGCGTGGCGGGCGTAGGTAGGGAGATGGCTTGACCCCCATCGAAGCCGTACCAGCTGTAGGTTCCCAGTGCCGTGGCAGAGAAGGAAGTCGGAGTGTTCAGCTGTACCCCGGTAATGACGATCTGTGCGCTGTCTCCCGGTGGGATCTGTACTGACATCGACGAGGTATACTGTACCGGTTCCGTGACATTCTCTGCCAGTATCTGGCCGCTCGGCACTACTGCCAACACGGCGTATGCGCTGGCCACAGTTGGATTGAGTGCCACCTCGATGGTCTGGGTGAAGGAAACGCTCTGACCCGCTGTCGTGAATGACGAGCCGCCTGCCAAGTTCGTATCTGACACCGTCTGGCTTTGGGAGTACGTGCATGTCGCCGACAGACTCTGAGTGATGGTGGAGGAGGAGCTGTTGGTCACGATGTCAGAGGTCGCAAGGGTCTGTTCCGAGCCGTCGGAATTGATAACGCCTGTGGAGGTGAGGGCACCGTAGGTGACAGAATAGGGGAGCGTGCCATAGACGATGCCGATGCTGCTGAGTTGCCCATAATAAGAGGCCCAATAAAAAGATATGGGGACGGTGGGGACTGGCAGCGTCCAAGTGCCCATCAAGGTGGCATAGCTATCCCCGGTCACGCCGCACGAGCCGCTGTATTCCTCGCCATCGACGCCAAACCACGAGGCTTCGATGCCGCAGATTAACAAAGCCGCAGTGTAATTTGCATCCACCGCGGAGCTCCAGACATTCATCGACTTTACGATGCACCCGAAGGGAATGTAGAAGGAGGTGGTGGTCCCTCCGCTGTTGACAAAATTTTGCGTGGTGGACGTGTACCCACCAGCCTCGGTTTGTCCCCACCAGTAAGCAGTAATCGAGTTGGTTATATACTGGATGCCCCCCTCCACTGTCATGCTCAAACCAGCGAATGCCGCGGGGGTCAGGGATGGGGCGAGGGTGCCCGATCCATCGTTGGGAAAATTCGGTGAGCTATTTCCGAACAACCCCGACGACTCGGTACAAGGGAACCCAAGTGCGTATGGCACGAATGACATCTTTATGTTAAGGACGCATTATTTTCACAACCGATATGAATAATAGTTCTGACCCACAGCCCCCAAAGTCCAGACCCGCAGCCCCCCCCGCCAGCGCCCGTGTCCTCTCGCCATGGCCGCCTTCCTGCAGGCCTTGAGTTCTCGCTGGGGCTGCTCTCTTCGCCGGTGGCCGGAGCCTCACGGGGTTGCGTGGGAGGGGCGCGCGCGGCGCCCTGTGGCCGTGCGAGGCAGCTCTGGTTCTTCGGGTAGCTGGCTCTCTGCCTCCGACGGCCGGTGAAGCAGGTCGAGGCGCAAGAGGCCGGGTCAGAGCATTCGCGTGTGCCCGCGCGCTCCAACTCTTCGACGCCGCGGAGACGCCCTTGGAGACGTCCTCGGAGACGCCCTGTACTGAGACGCCCTCTGTCCTCGACCTGTACGGAGAAGCCCTGCTGTCGTCGCGCGCGGCAGACCCCGCTTCGTCTCCGGACCACACCCCCCCGTGGCGCCTCGGCGGGGCTGCGAGGAGGAGCGGCAAACATTAACAGACTGGATGCATTCTGTGAATGATTATGATTAAATATTATTTTTTTGGTGACATAAAAGTGTAAAAGATCAGATCCATGCAAGATACATGTTCCGCAAACATTAAAGGACTGGATGCATTCTGTGAATGATTATGATTAAATATTATTTTTAGGTAACATAGGAGTGTAAAAGATCAGATCCATTATGATTAAATATTATTTTTTAGATAAGAGTGTAAAAGATCAGGTGCATGCATGGACTGGATGCATTCTGCAATTCTGTGAATTGTGAGGTGAATAATATATGTCTTATGACGTCTCATCCCAGCAGGACGTTCAAAAAGTATGACTATAAACTTAAAAGATGTCTACTGTCATTTGGGAATGGAGCAAAGAAAACACACAACTGAAAGGAAGGGTCCCGTGGGGCGCTCCTTCCACACTGACGCGAGCATTGAAAAAGGATGGAATTGACGGGCTTGCAAGAGTGGGGATGCGCCTCGAGGAGGAGGGTCGCATTCATTTGCAAAGCTTGTATGTATTTCAGAAGTTCCTGGCTTATCAGAAAACGGTTTCAGAGGAGGAACATGTTGCCGCCAAAGGATTGGGACACGTTCTTTTGTGTGCAGCTCTGGGTGAATTTTCAAAAAAATGGAATTTATCACCTGGCACTGAAATATGGCTCGAAGCAAGTGGAGGGGAGGTTACAGAGGAAGAAGTTGTTGCACATGCCAGCAATATTCCACTCCGAACCATTCTTGGGAGCCTTGCCGTGCATCCCAAAACCCTAATTACCTTAATGTATATTCCTCAAAAAGACAAAGCCGTCAGCTTATTTTTGCGTCGGCTTCCAGGGGACATGCTTGTGGAAATCCTGGCACGTAGAGTGGAAGAAAAAAGGTCTCCAGAATTCCTGCATGAAGTGGTGCAGGAAGCTTTGGCGATACGTCAGAACCGAAAACTTGTGGCCCACTACAAACAGTTGGGCTTTGTAGTGAAAGACGATTCTGATGGGTTGGGAGTCGTCATGCACGCATCACTGAGAAAGTTACTGGAAACGTGTCGCTCAGCGTCAAATCCGTTACTCGGACATTATATCAACGATGACCATTCTAACATTGATCGCACCAGAAGTCATAGTAGCAGATGATAGGTGGGGAGGCGGCGATATATTGGCGGGAGGCCGGCCCGTTTCTTGAATAAATTGTTCACCGTTTTAGGATACAAGCAATCTAATGGATATGAAAGAAAGGTTTATGCAACCCATGGCTTGGAAATGCAAATCAGCGTGTTTAAGGATATTCCGGTTGAATTGCCGGTCCATGAGATACCAATGTTGCTTTTGCCCGCATGCTTCCCGGAGCACCTTGATGTGTGGATCTTCGCAAGTCACATTTCCCAGGCGCCCTTACCATTCCTTGTAGAACATCACGGATGCGGGGTCCTCTTCGACGTCCAGGAATGTCCGAGAGACTCTCAGGTTGGAGATGTCCCAGGACGGCGCCTTTGCAAGCAGTGCCAGGACCACGCGCTTCTCCTCTCTGGCCTGCTCGAGGCGCCGCTCCTCGTGGAGGCGCCGCTCCACTTCGGCGCAGACCCTGGCTTCCTCTTGGGCTCGGCGCGAGTCCTCTGCCTTTGTCCGCTCCGATTCGGCCATCATCCGGCCCTCTTCGGCTCTCTGCCTGGCAACTTCTGCCGCCTCCCTCTCCTTCTCGGCGAGCATGAGTGCGGCGTGCTGCTCTTTGGCCTCCTGTTTCTTGCGCTTCTGCTTGTCTTTCTTCCTCTTGGCGGCTTCCTCGGCGGTCTGCTCGGAAAGCTTCTCCTGGCGCACGAGAAACTCGGCTGCCTTGCGCAGAAGGCTGTGCCTCTGGATGATGCCTTCCAGGATGAGGGTCGCCACCACCCGCTCCACATCAGCCCAAGTTGTAGAGCGGTCGGCCACCAGGGTCGGCCGATCCTGTTGAAAGAGTCTATCCTCCTGAAAGAGCCCTTCGTAGCGGCAACACAGGGCTTTCCGGACGAGCTCTACCTTCTCCGTCGCGTGCCACACGGACTTTTTGTACAGCTCCTCCAAACAGCCCGGATGCGCGACGAAGTCAGGGCTGAGCGTGATCCTGCCATCGGGGTCCGTGTTGATGTCCAAGCTTGCCAGGATCCTGGACTGTCCCCTGGCGCTCTCCAAGACGGGCAGATCGACCCCGAGGCGCCGTTTCATGCACTCCGTCAGCGTGACGGCAGCCATGGCAATGTCGCACGCCTGTACGAACCAGTACTCGTTGAGGGATAGCGCGGTCATGCGGATTCGCTCTTCGACGCCAAGCTGCTCCCAGCTGGCCTTGATCTCCGTCAGCGCCTTCTTGGAAGGCCACGACCTCTTGGCCGAAGGCGGGGGCCTGGCAAGCGCCGCCCTGATGTTGCTGAGGCACTGTGCATTGGGGCCGGCGCTTTCCATGTGAAGGACGACATCGTGTATGATGAGCGTCCATAAGTCCCGGGCGTGTTGCTCCCACGTGGCGGACCGCCCCGACACGAGGCTGAGCGTCGCCGCGTCCACACCTACGCGGCCGCTCTTGGCCTGACGCACCAGCTCCAAGCATTCCTCGAGGTCGTCCAAGCAGTGGCCGAGCATGAAGTCCATGGCGTCGTCGGCGCTGCAAAAGCTGCCTCCGACCAGCAACAAGCGAGGCTGCTCCATTGACCATTGGAGGTCCTCCAGGCGGAAAGCCGCTCGGGCCTCCTGCTGCTCCCGCTGGGACGTCCGCTTGGCGAGCATCTGCTCTGCCAGCCTCAGGTACAGCACGGTCGCGCTGCAAGCCAGGGAGGTGAGTTCCAGGCGCTGCCGCTTGGAAGAGACCCTCCAAGCCTCGCGGCAACGTTGCGCCATTGTCGGAGAGGGCCAGGCCATGGCTGCCAGGGGTCGGGCCGGGGTGGGATTGGGGAAAGGGAATGTGGACGCTTTTGGGTTCCGCGTCGGACATATGCATGAGCGCAGACCGGCCGTCCTCCCCGCGTGTGTTGCATCGCAGGGTTACGGATTTCGACCGCAAAAAACTTCGCAGCTTCGAGGGTCGCCTTTCTCCGCTGGATTATCCAAATACCACTTTGTCACGCGGCGCTCGTCTGCAATGTCAAGCGCAACCCACCACGCAGCTGCGATTATACTCATTACAATCAAGCGCATGATCAGGAGACTGCTGAGACGACGGAGAAAAAAATTCTCCAAGGGTCCGCTGCCGCTGTCGTTTCATTGAAGCGGGCGCAGTTGAGCCAGACTCGGCGCGCGGAGCATGCGCATACGTTCCTGAACTTAACAATACCCTCCGACTGTGAGTTTGTTAGTACAGGTGGCACGTCGCCATGGCAATGCTGCAACTGTCAGCCGATACATCCTGACGGCGTCGGCGTGGGTTATGCTCATGGCTTCTGTAAAGAATTTGCGAGAGGCCGTGACAGACAATGGCACACCAATGGAAACCCTTAACTCGCACTGCTGCGTTTCATCAACGACAAATTGCCGCGCATCCAAGCTTCGCAGCCTTGCAAGCATGGGGTTTCCACCATAGCTGCCATCTGGCGCCTTTTGCAAAAGCTTCGAGCTTTCGATGAGGTGCCCACCAAGCTGCAGTGAGTGCAGTCGCCTCGCTCTGTGCAGCACTAGAGATTGCAGCGACCCAAGCCGCTTAAAAACTCGCGGCGCTCTGAGGACGCAACTCTAGCCAGTCTTCATGTTCACGGCAGGTCCAATCAGAACGAAGGTCTGCATATACACCCATCGAATACTTCTCGGATCGCTGGCAGAGAACGCAAGAAGAGATGTCGGTACTAGCCAGGCAGCCAATTGCATCGCGGATGAAGCCACGCCAATTCAGGCGATCGGTCCAAACGTCAGCCTGGAGGAGGCGCACCACGCACAACCCATTCTGTATCGCCACAAGTTCTTTCATGAGGTCTCTGCGGGGCGCGGACGCCGTTGGATCCCTGTTCCAATCGAGTCCAAAATGGCCGATGTCGCCGTCAAGCTCAATGACGATTTTGTGATCGAGCTTGTAGTCGAAATGCGTCCAGTGCATGGTGTCAAGATTCTGACAGGCTCGAGGTTGATACTCAACACGGTCTGCGCCAAATTCATCGCAGAGCCACTGAAGCAAGAGCTTCTCCGTCTTGAAACGGCAAGCGCATCCGATTGCGCCCCTTCTCTTGAAGTTACACAAGCTGGTGCTGGTCACCGCGACATAGCAGCGTCGACAGAGGAAGGTAGGGTTGTCGCCTCGCCGCAAGGTGACAGCCCAGTCTTCTGCGCTGGTGACAACTTCGACGTCGTTCTTATCAGCGATGATCACGATTTCTTCGCGACGAACTGCCCAATGATGCTCGGCCGGAATGTGTGGGCATCGACACCCTCTTGTACCGCCCGTCATGAAGCTGTCGATCGTGGTGGTGAGGCACAAGGCGCCGCAGGAGGAGCAGAACAATCGTGGGCAAAAGTTGTGGTCGACGCATGCGGTCTCCCACTCCTCCGTGGTAGTGAGGAGCTCCATGCCTCGTTCTTTGGTGGCACACGCCACCTCGTCGTAACGATTGCGCCAGCTGTTGAATCGCGGAAGAGGGGGGCAGTCGCAACCAAGACGTCCGGCGCAAAAGCTCGACACGCAAGTCGTAGTCACTGTCATCTTGCAACGCTTGCACAGCAATGTCGGCTTGAAGTTGTATCTGGCCTTGCCGCTCTTCCATTCCTGCTCGCTGGTGATGACTTGCACCTCGCGAAGGACGGCCTGCTCGCAGAAATCGTCGTATCGCAACTCCCAGCAGCGCTGGGGCGTGCCGTTAGGGCAGTTGCAGCCCAAGACGTCCAAGCGGACGAAACTCTGTAGATTCGTCGCGGTCACGAGCATTTCACAGGATTTGCAAAAAAGGGGTGGCTTGTAGTCAATGCAAGATTTGGCATCTTCCATCCAATCGGATTCCGTGACGCGGAGCTCCACGTTCCTGGCGAGAGCCAGTTCGTAAACTTCGCGATATCGATGGCGCCACAATCGACCCCACGTACCACGACACCTGCACCCGAGGCCACCAATCATGAATGTGGCCACTGATGTAGTAGTGACTGTCGTCGAGCAAACAAGACATCGCAGTGTAATCTTGGAGCTCTGATGAAGGACGATGCGTGGCCACTCCTCTATGCTGGTCTCAAGGACGACTTCCCTGCGTTCAGCTTCAGCCAGCACCTCGTTTCTCCTGGCTCCCCAGGAGCGTCTAGTCGGACAGGAACAGGAATAGTAGCCGACGTTCATGAAGTTCCCGAGTTGTACCGACACGACCGCGCTGCACTTGTTACAATGCAACCGTAGAGTGGAAGAAACGTTAATGGTGGGCCAGTCATGCTCTGGGGTGAGCAGGACCAAATCATTCTCTCGGGCCTTCGCTACAACTTCGCACCTCCTCGATCTCCATTTGCCACAAGCGCAGCCCATGAATCCTGCGCTCATGAAGCTGCCGAGCATAGTGGTTGTCACCTCGGCCTTGCAAGAACGACAGTAGAAGCGTGGCTTGAAGCCAGACTTGGCGGAGATTTTCCACTCTTCGTCGGTAGTCAGGACATCAATGCCTCGTTGATCGGCTTCTTCTGAAACTTCTGCGCGGCGCATCTTCCAGTCTCTTTCAAGGATAGGACGGCGACAGTACGTGTTGCAGCCTAGATGTCCCGTCATAAAGGCTCTCAGCGTCGTGTTCGTGGCAGTCTCTCCACACTTCTTGCAATGCAAGCGAGCCTTAGAATCCATGGTCATCCCTTCGAAATCTTCGGAGGTCACTTGCACTTCGACATCACGTTCCGCAGCATGTTCAAGGAGAGCCTCCCATGTTAGCCACTTCTTAGGCACCTTGCACGTTTGGCAAGTCCTGCCAACGCTCATGAAGTACTTACAAGTGGAACCCTGCACGACTTGGCACTTCAGGCATTCCATAGAGATATTCTCGTGGGCACCCCCATGGGCCTTCCAGAATTCTTCCTCTGTCAGAAGGCGGAACCCAAGGGCAAGAGCTCGCTCGGAGATCCTGAAGTAGGCTTGCGACCACAGTTTCTGCCCGCTACACAGGCAAGTCAATTTGCGAGTTTTGCTCAAGAAACGAAGAGTGCTGGAGTTGCGGTGGCCGCACATCTTGCAGGTGACCGCAAGCATCGAGTTTCCATCGGCAATGTTCTCGTTCCACCACTCAGGAGACAGCATCGAAGAGTCGAAGCGCTCAAACTGTTCTTCTGTTAGTATTGACATGATTCGTTGTCGCCCTTGCTCTCCCTTCCACACGACGTTACCTGTACACCAGCAAGCTAGGCGTCCGCCTTGCATCAGCACCTTTATCCGAACTGTGGAGCTCCGGTAGCCGCATACTCGGCAAGTGGCAAGAAGCTTTGAGTCAGACCCTGACACGTTCGAACTCCACCATTCGGGATCCATGGCAGATGCATCTAAATCTGGATGCCGTTCTTGCAGAACCAGCATGACTGCTTGTCTTTCATCTTCGGATGCCCACTTGCGTTTGTTGAAATGGCGCGGGCCATCTGACGAAGAGCCAAGAGACATCCGGGTAATTTGGGATCTTTCCCATCAGAGCGGGCGCAGTTGAGCCAGGCTTAACGCATGGAGGATGCTATCCAGCAGCTTTCAAGCTGATCGTGCGCGCGCTGTTCAAGTTTCTGCTTCAGATATCCTTTTAACAGGCTGCGCTCAAGAAACATGCACCAATACTTCAGGCGTTGGTTTTTTGTACCAAACCCATCGCAGCGAAGCCATGTTTCTGCGGCAAAGCAACACTAAAATCTCTCATCGCTCTGCTCCGTCACTTCGTCAGTCAGGGCTCTTTCGGATTCTCCACGTCGATCTGCCCGCCTCGGGTGGGGAAATGATGAGGATGAGGCAGCCTTCCCGATGCCGAACAGGTCTTCTTCCATCTCACTCCTCGATCTCCAGCATAGCGATGCCCGTGCAATTTCCAGCATTGCCGAGACTCGTCGTACAGCCATTGTGCACGAGCCCGCGTCCTTTTTGGAGATCTCTTCGGTTTGACCAAACTTTGGGAGACGTTCGAACCGAAGAGAGCAGTGTTTGCTCCATACTCGCGCAACACCTTATCTTCCAGATTTTCTTCGTCCGAAGATAGGTCGGATCGGAAATCGTCGATGGTGAGCGCGGATACAACCCAACACCCATAGACGTCGACCCGTAGGTTCTTATGGATGATCTCATCTTCCTCCTCATCCTCCTCCTCCCATGAGTCCTCGTGGGTGTGTCTCACCCAGGCCTTGCAGTCAAGACAGAACTCTTGCGGCTCCAGGCCCGCCCGCCGCCAACTGTTCACGAAGGCTCGCTTGGCCTCGAACTCCGCCTGGCCTTCTTCGAGGTGCTTCCAGATCACTCCGAAGTCTCCGTCCCAAGGGAAGCGGTCGTCCATCAAAGCCTCTCGGGTGAAGTCGTGCACGGTACGATCCTGGCGGATCCAATCCACTCGGTCCACCGCCACCTCCTTCCACCTGTCCAAACAGTATTTTCTGAAAGGCGGCTCCTCCGCTCGCCTTTCTGGCATAGGAGCAGTCCGGTGCAGAATTGGGGATTTCCAGGAAGCCGCGACACTTAATCCCAGGAGATGACGTGGAAGTTTGCACATCACGAGATTCGGACGAAGATGCATGGTGCTGTGGATGCTGTAGTCAAGGTTATGGCCGTATTGCATGATGAGCCTGAAGGACCCTGGCTCCTTTTTCCAATCCGCCACCGTGGTCAATTGCAGAACGCCGGTCCAGAGTCCTTGGTTGCAGTACCCGTCTTGAACGTACACCAATGAACGCCTCGTGACCCACGCTTCAGAACAGTCTTCGACGCACGATGCCGGCACGCGCAGAACTCCCATGTGGGCGTGGGGGTGATCGCACATCAAGGACCCCGCGATGCTGCCCATGGGAGAAGGCCATATTCGAAACGATCGCTTGAACAAAGCTTTTCCGACGGGGCTGGCCTCAAAGTAGCGCCCCAAATGATTCACCAAGTTCTCCTTGTCTTCGCCGCTCCAGCTTCCTTCGACGGCTTGCAGCCCCTTCAGTTCGGCACGGGTCAGATGCCCTCGCTTCACCGACAATTTTCCATCCGAAAGATGGAGGACGGAGCCGCCGCTCTTGCAGATTGCCGCTCGGACAGCGCGATTGCAGGCAGTCACGCTTGCCAGCTCGTTCCAGGACAGCCATTCGATGGCATGAATATGAGACCACTGCTGCATGCCGATTGAGTGAGAACTCCCAAACCCAACTATTCATCGACCTGAGGCCCTGGACGATCCCACGCGGCTCCTTTGAACCATGACGGCGCATCGTCTCTCTTGCCATCCTCGCAGGCTCTGAGAAATGTTTACGCCTTGCTAATACATCAACATGGTTACGCCTCCTATTGTATCATCTTCGAACTCACTTTTTATGATGAGACCACCAGTCTGGCTAAGGCGCAAGGAGGACGACGTTGCACATGGGAACTTTCAGGCTGGAGCCGGTTTCATAAAAAAAAGAATAACGACCTTCCCAGTCGGCGTGATCGGAAGGTTCTTCCATGTCGCGGCGGGCCATGCACTGGCAGTCGAGCATGAAGAATGCGAAGGACGGACCGAGTGCCACTGGGTACGACATGTTGTAGGCGCCCATCTGAGAAAAATATTCAAGTATGGGCTCGTTTGTCTCAAAAGTGTATAATCGCTCGCCAACAAACGCATAGCGGTGAAGACCGGGAGGAGCTTCGCACAGCTTCAGGAGCACGCTATTGCCTTCCGGGCAAGGAGAAGACATGCGGTCCACGCCCACAAAGAGGCTCTCTGCCTTGAAGTCCGCCACGCGATTCCCGCCCATGTCCACGTGGACGGTTCCTTCTTCTGCGCCTTCTGGGAAAACGCTCACCTGGAAGCATGGGGCTCCGTCCGGGTCGCCTTGCGTGCAAAAAACAGTTCGAGAATATTCGTGATCGGTGCGGGGGAGAAGCCTCATCCAAAGGTCGCTTTCCTGCCAGGGAGACTGTAGCACCACGAAGACTTTGTTGCGGATCCCGAGTTCCTGCAATGTTTTGCCGTCGTGCTGTGCCAGGAATGCCGTGGCGCCCACGCAGATCACCACGAAATACCAAGGTACGCCCATTGCAGATCCTATGCGTCGCTTGAGAACGATGAGGAGGTCTGTTCCGCGGACGCCTTGCACCGTGTGTTTTTTGCCGGACATTGCCTCAACCGCGACCTCATAGGACGACATCCGTTTTTGACAGCTTCGCCGCAGGACACGCCTCGCTTTGAACGCTCCGCGTGGTCATAATTGATCGCAATCTTACGCGTCTAATTTCACGCACGCAATAAATGCGGCCTGGGCGTCTTTTCGAACCCTCGAAGCTTTCGGAAGGCCTGCACCGCACGGGGGGCAACATCCCCATTTTTGCACGCACCATAAGAGTGCCTGCCTACATACCGCTCCATGAAGAAGCATGTGTGAGAAACGAGTCCGAAAAATATCTCAAACCTGCGAAGTCATGGATCAAATCTCAGCGGTCCACGACACTTCAGTCGTCCAGCAAAAGCGAGACCGCGGCGGAGTCTTGCAGAAGAAACGACGATCCTCTCAGGGTTCCTGCATTTTCAGGGAACCCAAGGCAAGGAGGCCGCCCGGACCCTGCCAAGCGAAAAATGTCACCTTTGGAAATCCAAGAAAGCAAGAAGTCTCGAGAAAAATGAGGGTGCCGGTGGCCCCAGCGGAGAAGCTTTGTTTGCTCCGTCATCAAAGGCGGCAACGGCGCCACATGGACCCCGAGGCTTTGAGTTTGGCGCCTCTTTCACGGTGCCCGGAGGCGTGGTCTCCGCATCCGCTCGGCGCAGTTGGCCCACGAACAAGTCCCACTGGATGGCAAACATCGTTTTGAAAGGCAGGGAAGAAGATTGTTTTTCTTTGGGCTCGTCTGCGGGGAGACGGGACCGGAGACGAGAGCGCGCGTTTCAATGGTCGATTCGAGAGCGACCGTTGACATTGAAAAAAAGACATGTCCTATCTTTTCAAGCACTATGCTGAGGCGGGAAATGTCGGAGCCGGGGGGTTTGGGGCGGTCGTCAAAGTTTTCGACGAGGACAGCGGAAGCGTTTTTGCCGCCAAGATCTTCGAGCCTTCGGAGGACGCCGAATACACGTGCGAGGCCCTGCGCGAACTCTCATTTATGTCTCTTCTCACGCAACACCAAGCGCCGCGATGCATCGCCCTGCACGACTTCTCCTACGAACTCTCCACTCGAAGAGGCCTGGTGGCATTCATGCCCCTCATGACGCGAGACTTGTCAAACGCCATCGACAGCTCCGACCTCAAGGCCTCCGCCCGATTGAGAGTATCCCGGGACCTCTTCGCAGCCCTTGCCTATCTTCACGGGGCCTCGCCGGCCGTGGTGCATCGCGACGTCAAACCAGAGAACGTCCTGTTGGACGGTCAGAACCGGGCGTGCCTGACAGATTTTTCCTTCACACGTTTCATCAGCGACGGCACAATGCCTCCGGAGAAATCTAAAAAGCGCAAGGACGCGAAAAAAGCTTCGAAACGATCTTCGTCTCGGGACGACGGCAGCGGCGTGCTGGGCACGCCCACATACATCGCCCCCGAAGTCTTCGACGGGGCGCCCCCGCACCCTGCGGTGGACTGTTGGGCGGCTGGCGTGGTTCTGCTCGAGCTCTTCCAAAACTCTCGTTTGCCCGTGGACAGAGACAAGGCGGCTCTGAAGATCCTCCGCCAGACACGAGACTCCCTGGGTTCGAAGCCCGTCCCGGCGCTCATCAAAGGGCTACTGGAAGAGAAGGCGACGGCCCGCACCGGGGCAGCAGCTGCGTTGCTTTCGGAAGCGTTGTCCTCGGTGCTGGAAGAGCCCCCCTCGGAGCAGACTCTCGACTACCAGGGACCAGCCGAAGAGATTTCCCCAGAGGTGATAAAGGTCTGCAGGCGACTGCAGGCAGTCGTGCCTCAGACGTTCGTAGCTGCGAGCCACTACAAGTCGGTCATGAGGGGCGGGGTCGTCGAACTGCTGTGCATCGTCGCTGTCAAAATGTACGAGCACAACCCCGAATCTGACGAGGACCTCCTGGAGAGCGCGTCCTCTTCGGCCACACTGGAAGACCTGATGGAGACACAGGAGCAGCTGCTGACGGTCATGAGAGGCTGCCTGCTCGTGCCCTTCGCACGGGGGGCTCCGTGATGCGTCGTCAGGCGCTGACAAAGACCTCGTGCAATGGAATAGGAGATTCCTTCATGAGGATCTCGAGATATTTGACATCGACGAAGGTGCTGTTGGATCCGACATACTTGAACAAGCCTGCGGGCTTCTTGTCACCTCCGGACCTGTATTTGGAATTGAACTTGGCGGTCAATTGCTTGGCCAGCAAGGCGGCCTTTTGCAGGTAAGATTCTTCTTCTTTCAAGAAGTGCTCCCGGCATTCCGGAGTCGCGTCTTTTCCGCAAAACCAAGCTATGCACCTGTCGTCCGCCCCAGTGTACGTTGCTCCGTCGTACGAGCACACGGATCCTTCCAAACTTTTCAGCTGTTGTTTGCACGTCTTTCCCACGGAAAAGAATCCTACGATGGCGTTTCTCAGGATGCGAGACTGATGTTCCGCGAGATCTTGATACTTCTTCACGTCGCTCTTGGGGTTGAAGTAGAGGTTGACTTCGTTCTCGAAGAAGCTGAAGACGTATCGGGGGCACGACATGAGGTAATTTTTCCCTTCCCAATCGGCCTTGAGGGTCTTGGTGCTGGGGTCATAGTGCTTCCACACGGTCCTGTAATAGCGCTTGATGGCTTCCACCCACGCGTCCCAGTCGTCCCGTTGAAACTTGCATTGGTTCCCGCCTATCATCCAGGTGTCGGCTAGTCCTTCCGGCGTCTCGAAGAGGTTCTGCATGCGTTCTCCTTCCGGGCCGATGTGAGCCCTGGCGTAGCCGTTGCGTTTTCCATACGGAGCCCATGCGTTCGGATCGACGATGCCGTCTTCCGCCCGGGTGCCGTCATCCAGACTGCACAAAAAAGGCAAGGAGCTCTGGCTGCACCCAGCCATGACTTTGTGGACGCCACCCTCGGGGAAAGGCCCTGAGCAGTCTTGACAACCCCAGTTGCCGAGCGCAGAGCTACCCAGCAGAGACAGCGCAATCGTGCCTCCCGAATTCTGATACTTGCAGTACGTGTCGTTTTCGTCGCAGTCCTTCTGACAGAGCTCGGAGGATCTCAGAGGCCCGTGGAACTCCACGTCGGTGTTGTGCCCCACGCCCCCGTCCGCTTCAGAGCACTTCACCGTCACCTGGCGGCTGTCTTGGAAGTAAAACTGGCCGCAGTTCCGCTCGTTGGTGGAAGAGTCCACCACTCCCATGCTGCTTATGAGCGGCCAAGCCAGGGCCGGGTTGATGATGATGCCGATGACGGGCGTGCTGTACATCTTCGCCGCGTCGTCCCAATCCTGCTGGTTCGAGGAGGTGGCCTGCGTGGGCGTGTTGAAGATCATGGGCATCAGATCCGACCGGAGATACGTCCAGGCACTGCAGCTGCCGGTGAGGTTCTCATCGGGGTAGCTGCAGTCCGTGATCGCGCTGTCGTTGGCTTCCAGCACGAAGTCCTCGACGTCCAGGAGCCGCGCCACGCTCTCGATTGTCATGGTGTGCACGAGCAGGCCTCCGCTGAGCTGTTTGAAGTCGTGCGGCCGAGGGGAGAACAGCGTCTTCAACAGCTCCAGGTCCGCAGGCTTCATGGGATCTGCTTTCCATGAGAGGAACAGCGCGCACCCGGCCACCGCCACCAAAAGGACGACGAGGGCGATTAGAATTTCGAGTCTCATCTTCAATTTTATGTAGAGTAGATCTTCTCTTCGGATGCGTGGAGCACTTTGGGACTTGGCTCCGTTCTTTTGTCCGCCTCATCAGAAGTCCTCGTCCACGCTGAAGCCACGCCCATCCGAGCCAGACATGACGTGAGACTTCTGATATTCGGCCACGCGCGCTTCGAAGAAGTTCGTCTTGCCCTGCAGGCTGATCATCTCCATCCAGTCGAAGGGATTTGCTTCCTGGAAAATCTTCTGGTGACCCAGGGCGCACAGCAGACGGTCCGCGACAAAGCGAATGTAGGCCGTCATGTTGACGCGGTTGATGCCGATGAGGTCGCAGGGCAACGACTCGCAGATGAAGACCTCCTCGGCCTCCACCGCTCCTCTGACGATGTCGCCCACGACGTCTTCCGCCAGCTTGGCCTCCAGAAGCTGGTAGAGCGCGCAGGCGAAGTCGCAGTGCAGGCCCTCGTCGCGACTGATGAGCTGGTTGGAAAGCGACAGCCCGGGCATCAGGCCGCGCTTCTTCAGCCAGAAGATGGCACAGAACGATCCGCTGAAGAGGACGCCTTCCACGCACGCGAAGGCCACGAGCCGCTGCGCAAAGGGCCTGTCTTGATTCATCCATTGCGTGGCCCACTCCGCTTTGCGACGCACGGCGGGCATGGTGCGTATCGCGTTGAAGACATCGTCGCGCTGATCGGGGTCCTTGATGTAGCTCTGTATCAGAAGGGAATAGGTCTCGGAATGGACGTTTTCCATGGCGGCCTGAATGCCGTAGAATGCCGTGGCCTCAGGAATGCAGACCTCCGAGGAAAAGCACGTGTTGATGTTCTCCAGCACGATGCCGTCGCTCGCCGCGAAAAACGCCAAGACATGCGTGATGAAATGCCGCTCCTCCTCTTTGAGCCTGACCCAATCCACCAGATCGGCTTCAAGGTCGATTTCTTGAGCCGTCCAGAACGAAGCCACGTGTTTTTTGTAGAGCTGCCAGAGCTCCGCGTAACGCCCGTCGGATTTGCAAGGGATGCGCGATCCGACCTTGTCTCGTTTTACAAGCATCGGCTCCATCGCTTCCTTTTAAATTGAGCCCTCAAATTTTTTTTTCAGAGCATCGCTTTGATTTTTTCGGCTTCCGTGCGAATCTCCTTGAACGACGGAGACCGATTCCCCCTGCTGATCAAGCTTTTTCGGGCCTGTTTCGTGGCCAGGGCATTCTTCTGAAAGGCTTCATTGTTTTCGTAGAGCCTCTTTCCGGCTTCATGCTTCTTCCGCGACACGACTTTTCCCCGCGAGTTCGTCACCAGGTCATCTTTACTCAGGTGGCCTTTGGTCCGCCGTTTTCTTCCGCTGAGCACTTGCCTTTTGGAGCCCACATCATCTTCATTTTTCTTGGATCGCTTCGCCTTCCCGCCTTTGGAGACTTTGGCCTTGGATGCATCTTTCTCGGATCGCTTCCTTTTCCCGGAATCTTTTTTGGCCTTGAGAGCGACGGGTGAGGTCGGAGCCATGGCAGACTTTTGCTATGACATATTTTTTTTTCGATGCAACGAGTAGGCAGGAAAAAGAGCGTCCACGCGCAAGCCTTCGCCCAACGTCGCGAAAGGAAATGAGTAGCATTTACTTGGGAGGCCACGGAAAGCTCGGTTTGGCAGTCTCTATGCACATCTTCCCGCTGTGCGCGCCCATCGTCGCGAGTTCCGGGGCGGCGCTGACGACGCTGGCCCTGCAGCTGGGAGGGGACAACGCGGCCAAGCTGCTCGCGTCCAACGCGTTCGTCAAGCTCCTCAAAGGGTTCGGCTCATCGAAGGAGAGGAAGACGCTCGCGAGATCGTGGCTGGCCAAACTCGGAATCCCCCTGGATGCCGGCATAGTGGACCTGGAAAGGCTCGGCTGCACCTCTTGCAGCTTCGTGCTGTACTGCGCGGAACGGCAGACGCCCATGCTTTTTCACGGCAGGCGCAAGGAGGAAAGCCTGGCCTTAGTCGACCTGGTCGCTGCGCTCTGCAGCCTCATGCCCATCCGGATGGGTGCCTTTTCGTTGCTCGACGCCGAGCACATCCTCCCCTTGGAGTGCCTCGCAGCCTCCATATCACCCCCGCCTCTCTTCGTCGTGGGACCTTCCCAACCGTCCTTGAGAGGACACGGAACGAGCATAGCGTATTCCGCGCTCATCATGTCGTTCAGCGACAGAATGTTGGCTCGAAACGCGTGCAATCTCCCCATCTTCAGGGTACACGTGCCGCATCTGCTGGAGACCTTCGTGTCGAACGCGTCGGACGTGGAGTTCGTTTGCCACCGCGACGCGGCGGCTGCATTTCTGTGTTTTGCGATGGCCTGCATCCTGTGGACGCTCACGAAGCGGGCGCCGCCTGGACCGGCGGATGCTCCACCGCTGCCGTCGTATCATCAGGAGGCGCCGGAGCCATCTTGGTGACCTTGGCTTTCTTCGGCTTTGCCTCGACGGGTTCCTTCTGTACGGTCGTCTTCACCCCCTTCTTCGTGGGACCCTCGGCCGCGCGCTTTTTAGGGGACGCCCTGGCCTTGGCGACGACCGCCGCCTTTGTCGCGGCGGTCTTTGCCTTCGGAGCTTGCGCTGCTTTGGGCACGCCTGAGAGGACGGGTTCTCCGCGACTCTCCATGACGACCCTGCGGAAGCAGGCCGCGAGGAAGGTGCTGGCGCTGATGGTGACGCGTTTGTCGGCCGCGCGGCCTCGCAAGATCCGCTCCACCACCTTTACTGTCTTCCCCTCCACGAAGTCTTCCGGGGGCGTCCAGTCGTTGGCCCATGGACGAGTTGGGGTGAGGCCCGTTCGGATGAGGCGTTCGTCGATGGTCTTCACGGCCCCCATGGCCAAGAGTTCAGGCGCGCGATTGCAGACCTCTTCGACCACGTTGACCAGCACGAGAGCCGTGTCCTGGTTGCACGCGAAGACGTTCATCATGTTCTGAATCATGGGATTCTCTTCCTCTGGCTTCCCCAAGACGCCTCTCTTATCGAAGCTTTTCATGACATGATATTCGGCGAGGAGTTGGAGCATCCGCCGCGCCTGACTCGTGATGCGCAGGCTGGCGTGACACTGTTTTGCCGCATGCTTGGCCACTTTCGAAAAGCTCGCTTCGGAAATCTCGGCGCGCCACAGGACGTCTTTGCGAAGAGCCGGAGGAGCCTGGGGATTACATTTGCTCAAACGTTTGAGATCATCGGGCTGCATTGCCCGAAGGCTGCTCGGAACCCCGCCGCACACGCCCGCCGCGAAGAGGATGTGGCTGAGAGACACGCTCTTTCGTCGGGAGAAGGACATGGCGCCCGCCGCGTGCTGCATCACGTCCGCCACATACTTCTCGAGGTCCTCCAAGGCCGTCTGATGAGCGTCTTTTGCGAGACGCGCACCCACGTCGTGGGCAAGGCGGCGAATGGCCGCTTTCGACACGATCTGTTTCGAAGCGGTCGGTGCTTTGGAGCCCGCTGAGGTCGCCTCCTCTGCCTGCGCACTTTCCATCGGATGCGACATCGGTTCTGATTCTACCGCTGAAGGCGCTCCCTTCATTTGATTAGGCTGCACTTCTGTTTGAACCAAGAATGAACGTGCCTTTCGTTTTGTTGCAGAAAGATCCCCTTCCGGAATCGTTCAAGCACGTGTGAGCTTCCTGATAGGACGCGATCTCGTGGGGCAGAGCCGTCGTCTCAGGCTGAAAGGCCAGACGGACCATCTCCAGATCTTGGTCCGATACTTCCTTTTGAAGCGCAATGCATGACACGACGGCGCGCGGAAGAATACTGGATCCATACAACGTGTTTCGGCGGCCACATCGCGTTGCCAGTTCCATTGCTATGCGCCTCAAGGACGACACGTCGGCGCACGTCGTCAGGGATCCATTGCCCCTTCTAGATGCGTTGTGGTGAGACGTGCAATGACGCACAAAGAATATGGTTTTCGCGCGAGGATCGCCCGGTCGCTTCACCTCAAGGCAAAGCACGGCTGCATTGGGGATGTTTCCCGCGGGCAAATCATTGGCCCTGGCTAAGACTTCATTGGCAAGAAAATTCCGATGCGTCACGATGATATTGCACGGTAGCAATGCGTCCCACGAAACGCGCAAAAAGTTGAAAAGATCAGACCCTTGGTATTCCAGCTCACGACCCTCCAGCGAGCCGAGCGTTCTAACGGAAGTGTCTGGGAATATGTTCTCTAAGGTCGCGGGAACGTCATGGATTCTGTTCTCCGGTCTTTGAGATGTCTCGCCCCGTCTTCCTTGTTCGGCCAAATGCGGAAATATGACGACTGATGGGCGTCTTGCGAAAGTGCTGTACGATTCAGATGCCGAGCGCACCCCTTCCTGGGAAAGTTCGGGCATGGCTCTCAGAACAATCCGGAACTCGGACCTGCCAGCATTCATTTGTATTAGCCGTCTTCTTTCCTCCCGATGCCGATTCAGCGGTGCGGCGTTTGGCTTTTAAATGGTAAGCAGGAAGCGTGCAGCTGTCCACCGATTCGTATCGCGTCTTTTCCTTTTTTGCGGCGTCCGCGACTGTTAGTGCAATCTCACCTTCTGAACCCCCCTGGGCGCATTGCCGCACGTTTGTAAACGGAAGGCTCGGTGGACGCGCTCAGATGCACGGCAGCGATCAGCGCACGTGCGGCCGACCGAGTCAACGATGACGATGGCGCACGTGTACGACTCCTCGCTTTTCGATACGCATCCCTGCGATGCCGCAAGACAGGGCTGCTTGGCACGAGCGGCATTGTATCGCTATATGAATGAATTCCATTCAGCGCATCCTTGTGAGTCGGAGCATGCCGGAGTTGAAGGTCGGACGTCTCGATCGTTCTTCAGGCGCCCTTCAGTCACGCGACCCCATCAGCGCTAGCTCGCGCGGCAGCACCGTCTGTCTCGGAGATGTCCCTGCGCAAGCGAATGCCCAGGATCCAATGATCCGTCCTGGCTTCCCCTCCCGTGCCGGGATCCACTCGCTTCTGCCAGGCCCGTTCCAGCTTGGCCTCTTTCAGGGCAGGCCCCAGCTTGTCGTCAGTCAGGTACTCCGGAAAAGGGTTTCCGCGGATCTGCTTCCATTTCAGAGCATACTCCTTTTGAAAATCGTGATAGGACACGTACCCCGTAGGAACGTGTTCGAACAGATTATGGTCCCAGATGGTGGACCACAGGGGATCCGTTTCGATCTGCAGAAGACGTCTTTGGTGCTTGAAGTACGGCGGGAGGATCTTCCAGATGTCCTGCCCCCTTTTGATATCGGCTTGTTCCCGGTATCCGATGTTGCACTTGATAAGCAGAGCGCCCAGCTCCTGGTTGAGAATGAGGTCCAACAGATTGGGGTTCGAATCCTTCTCGGCGATGGTGAAACTGAAATTTATAATCGCCAGACGGCGCGCTATCGACCCCTGAGCGTCTTGGTACGACGCCCACTCGTTGCCGCAGAGGAGGCCCGGCGCCGTCCACTTCTTGGCAAAGGCCTCCTTGTTCTTCACGGCCAGCTGGATCATCTCTCCACTCACGATGCTCTGGAACTCTGCTTGGTTCAGCTGAAAATTCTTCTTCACTTCCAAGCACAGAATGACGAAGGCATCTGCCAAAGCCCCAAGGCCGAACTTCGTCTCAATGTTGGAGGAGAGGATGCCGACCTGTTCGGGCTCGAAGAAGTTCTTCGCGACCAGACCGATGGCGCTCTTGCCCGTGCCGGCTTTGCCCTTGAGAAAGGGCATGATTTGCCACGAGTCGTAGTGGTTGAGATCGTGAAGGAGCCTCCCCAGAAAGATGAAGATCCAGCGCTGGACTTCCGGGGGAAGCGCTTTGCCGGGTTCGGTGCGCCCCGAGGTCGTCGGGGGCACGGGGAGCTCTGCATTCGGGCGGTCGTCGTCCGCGGAGACCGAAAGCAACGGGTCTGTCCCTGCACGGCTCTGGAGAGGCTTCACGATGCCTTCTAGCGCATCCTTGAGCGCCTGGCAGTGCTGAGCCATGCTGACCATCGGCGCCGTCTTGGCCGCCGGCGTCGAGGCGTAGGAGGAGTCCAGCACCGCGTTCTCCATGGTCTCCAAAAAACTGTACAGAGACCTCTTCACCTCCACCAAGGCCGCCTCGTGCCGAGACATGACGACCTCTTCGGAACCCTGGGGGCTCAGGGGCGCCTCCCGAGGGCGCGCGCTTCTCACTTCCCCGTAGTTCTGATAGTCTAAGATGCTCTGAAAGAGGGGCGTGGGAATATCGAACCAGCCACCCGTCCTGCCAGTGACCTCGAACCACTGAGGCCTCACCTCCTGCTCGAAGAACTTGGAGGCGGTGGCCGCTGGGTCCAGGTGTCGCCCGGCCGTGTCGTAGAAGTAGAAGGCCCCCATCTTGCCCGCCTGGGAGTCGTAGATTCCGTTGGTGAAGCTGAAGAGGTTGCGTTGTTGTCGGAGGGTGGGGAACTCGCTGTCCACGCAACGCTCCAAATAATCCACGACCTTCCTGAAAACCGTCGAGTCGAGCGCAATCTCCCAAATGTCAGGGTACCTCTCTTTGGCACACGCCCTAGTGACGAACTCTTGCATGGTGCTCTTGTCTCTGCGAGGGTCTCCGTTCGGCCAGGCGGCCGGCTGGTATGCCCGAGTCCCGTACACGACGTCGTTGAAGACGACCTTTCGTTCCTCGTAGACGCAGGCCCCGAGGCGTTTGTAGCGGTTGGCGAGGGCCTGATCGAGGCAGTGGTTCAGGACTACCTGGACCTTGCACCGCTTCTTCACGTCTTTGGGCTCGTCGCTCTGCTCCCCGGAGGTCTTCTGGGCTCGCCAAGCCCTGATGAACTCTTGCTCCTGATAGGAGCGCACAGGGTCCGTGAGAGCGTTCCCTATGATCTGGTCCTCCTCATTGAAGAGGATCCGAGTGAGAACGTGCATGCACCGTGACATCTTGTCGACGTTGACGAGGACGGTGTGGATGTGACCCAGAGCGTGCCACCAGCGATGACACTCGCCGTGGGCGGCCTGTTCTTCCACCGGCCTGGCCTCGTGGGGTCTCATCTCTGGCATGAATCTCTTGTAGCTGTCGTACAATCCATGCATGCGGCTCAAGCGCCGCATGGTAAGCTCTGTAGCCGCCAGCTCGTCATAGACCTCGTCGGTGGACTGCACCGCTTGCATGGCCAACACCCATTTCAGGACCTCGTGCGACCGTTCGTGGTAAGGAACGGTCGGGCCCAAGAGCTCTTTCGAGAGCGGGGGCGATCTCTGGCCGCTGCAAAGCTGGTGGAGGGCCGAAATGTGCATCTTGATGGAGGACAGCGGGGCATTCTCCAGATCGTGCCTCAGCAGCTCGTCCTCGTCTTCCTCCATACAGACGTCGTCGAGTTCGCCATTCATCGGGGGCCGAGGGAATGCGAAAAGAAACGTTTCTGAAGAGCGTCGGAGCCACGAGGCGCGTTGTTTGCGAGATGCGTTCGGTCTCTATAATAGCAAATAGACTCGCGCAAAGTTGACCAGAGCGAGATCGCGTCTGATGGACACCCAAGACCCCTTTTCAAAAGGCGTCATGGACAGTCTCGACTTTTTGGCGGAATACGCGCACCTGGGGCCGGCATCTTCGTACGTGGGAGAGGCCTTGCAAGAAGTTCGCGCCTACCTGCAACGCTCCGACTCGGGCATGTTTTTCGAGATGGAAGCACGGCTTGGCTCTTTTTCGGATCGTGGGTATGTGAGCGACGTCGGTCAAGAGACTTTCACCGCTTTGTTGAGCATGCTGGAGTCCTACCCCCGATGGCACCACGTCGGCGGGTGGGTCGAATCGCAGGACGTCTTCTACATGATCGATCTCCCGACCGGGCCAGAAGGGAAGGTGACGCAGGCCGAAGTCCGCACGACGGTCGGTTTGGACGCCGAAAAGAAGATCGTGCTGAACCATTGCATCAAGCGAAAGCTGCGCGTTCTCGATCTTCGCGTGGTCACCTTGGGGTCGTGCAACGAATCGAGCTATCTCCCTGCGCTGCAAGAGACGATCCTCGGGCCGCTCAATCCGCGCGTAAGTTTCTCCGTCGAACAGAGCGTCCCGACCGAACTGTTGCCGATCGCCGTGGTTCCGACGAGAGTTCGCATCAAGCAGCGCAAGCGCTTTTTCATCTCCTCGCTGGGGGTAGAGCGGCCAGCGTTCTCGGTGGACATGACCATCGTGTATTCTGGAAAGTCCAAATCGGACGCCGAACAGTGCCAAGCGTCCGCCAAAGACGCAGTCTACGAGGTAGA
>Ga0114973_10000748_pt1 | contig 24444 bp, 15 predicted proteins | sample M_140807_MF_Meta_FD_87025 | JGI IMG/M metagenome (GOLD analysis project Ga0114973, IMG submission 87025) | Freshwater microbial communities from Lake Montjoie, Canada to study carbon cycling - M_140807_MF_MetaG | ecosystem: Environmental > Aquatic > Freshwater > Lake | place: Lake Montjoie...
AACTAAATCATCATTCATAATATATGCAGGATTAGCAGAAACTACACCGATTGCCAAATCACCATTATTGGTTGCAGTTATTTCTTTTGTTCCACCAACACACATTACTGTGCCAGTTTCATATACATCATCAGCAAGATATTTTTCTGCCAAGTCGGCGTAACGAGCAGAAGTAGAAGTACCGTAGATTACAGCAAATCTATTTGCAGACTGGCCAATATCACCAGAACCATTTGTACCTTGCTTAACAATGTAATCTACAGTTGGAGTAGAAGAGCCAGTAATAACAGGATTACCATCAACACCATTACCATTAGTGATAGAAATATTAGTACCAGCAGTTATAGTTCTCTCAACAACAGAAGCAGAACCAAGACGAACATAGAAACCAGTCGCTGAAGTTGCACCAGCAATTGCAGTCAATTCGTTGGAGAATGGTTGTACGTCAGTACCAATAACTAAACCTAAGTTTGTTCTTGCTTGAGTAGTAGAGGTTGCTGCAGTACCACCAGAAGCAATACCAAGAGCAGAAGTTAATGTTACCGAACCGCCAGTAATAGTTACGTTATTTGCATTTTGCGTGGAAATAGTCCCTAAGCCCAATGCAACTCTTGCTGTAGCATCAGTAGTTGAGCCAGTACCACCATTATTAATAGAAACAATACCATCTACGTTTGTTGCATTACCTGTGACAGTACCAGTTAAATTGCCAACAACATTACCTGTTACGTTACCAACTAAAGCAGCCGTGATTGTTCCAGCGGAGAAATTACCAGAAGATCTAGTGACAACGGAGTTTCCAGTAGTATCTGAACTACTAGTATTTAAACCATCTAGTAAGTCAGCATCTAAACCAGAACCTAATCCATCCACTGTTTTAATTTTAGTTAGTACATCAGCTGCATTATATGAAGTTGCAGTTAATTTGGTTCCAACCTCAGTGTTTAGGTTGTCAAAGTTAGCGTCTGCCTCAGCAATCGTTAGAGGACGACCCAACACAGATCGAAGTGTAATATCAGCCATTATTGTCTACCCTTAATAAGCATTGCGAGCATTTCTTTTATCTCTGTCACATCTGACTCAATCTTTTGGATCTTATCAGCGTTTTGTTTAATCTGTTGAGTTAATTCTTTAGTTGCGTTTCTTCGTTTTAAGAAAATTTCACGATCAGTTATATTTGTATTTATTACTGCGCCACTGGATAGGTCTCTTACGAGACCATCCTTATCTTTTATTTTAACAAAACCTTCCATCATACGCAGGCAAGCACACGAAGATCTTTAATTCTTGGAACTTGAGAACTATTAGAAGACTTCATTACAATCTTAATTTGCACAGCATCAAATGCTGGCAAATCATCTAATGAATAAGAAGCATCATAGAATTTGTTTTCTTGATTTGAAGAGATTAAAATAGCAGAATCTACTGCCATCTCTTTATATGCTGCATTTTCAAATGGAGTATTGGAACCAACAATATTAGTTTTATACCATACTTCAATAGATGCTTCAGCTGGAAGATTAGCTGCAAAATTTACTCTTAAGTAGCTAGAGTGATCTGCTAGATTAACTCTCTTGGTTACATATTTACTGTATGTAGAACTTTCTGATGGAGCATTTTCTTCAACAAATCTTTCTCTCTGAGTTATTGTCACATTACCAGTAACTGCTGTTGGTGCAGAATCAAATGTAATAGAAGTTCCATCAGTAGCAACTGCAGTTATTAACTTAGTGCTAGTTCCAGTACTTGCGCCAGCGATAGTTAGATACTTACCAACTGTTGCAGTTTTGAAGGCATCTTGAGCAGGAGCAATATATCCAGTATATGTTAAACCAGTTGAAGTACCAGCAGTAGTAACAATAGCAGAACCAGAAGTAGTAACTAAAGTGAAACCAGTAACAGAAGAACCAGAACCAGTAATAGCAGAAACTTGATATGTTGTACCAGTTGTATACCCTGTAATAGTTCCTGTGCCACCTAGTGTACCAGTAATTTGAATTCTACTACCAACCACTAATGTAGTAGCAGTACAAGTAAACTGCCCAGCAGTTCCACCGATAGCAACACCAGAAATTGTTACTGGAGATGTAACCGCTGCGGCAGGTGTTGTAATAGTACTACCGCTAATAGTTATTGTAGGGCTATTACTTATCAATACATTATAGTCCAAGTTTGTCACATTCATGTTGGTTTCTAAAGGATTATTAACTTTGTTTCCAATAGCAATCAAACTTGTTCTGTGTGTATCAATTACTGGAGACAGTGCGTCATTTGAAGTGCTCATCACAACATTAAATTTAACAGACTTGGCACCATTCAATCCATTCGCTAAATCTGAATTCGCTTCGTTTTGTTCTGAAGCAATCATTCTTGGTGAATCGAAATAATTAGTCTCGTTTGCAAGAACTCCGATATAATCAGTATCTTGATCGTAAGCAGATTGTGTAGTAGAATCGACAGATTTACCACTAGTACCCTTTATTCCAAATGTTACTGGAGTCTCAGAGAATGATTGTAATTGAACCAATGGTTGTACTGCATCAAACTGGATATGTCTAGTAGCCTTTACAGTAGAACCACCACTGTATCCAGAAGAAGTTGCATTTGTACCAAGAGTAATACAGTAACTGTCTAAATCAACATCACTAACAGTAAATGTATTATTAAATCCAGCAAATGCAATACCATTAACATTAGCAGTAACACCACTAAGGGTTACATAAGATCCAGATGGAATACCATGATTTGCGTGCCACACACGAACTTTAGAAACACCATTTCTAGTCTCGAATGGATTTAAAACCAATGTAACTTTCGGTAGAACATCGTTTTGATATACAACATTAGAATTAACACCAGTAGCAAACTGACAACGATAAATGGTAAACTTCAAATCTTGAGTTTGATCTGCTGTCCATGTAGAAGCATTTTGAGACTTAAACAATGAACCAAGATATGGTTGCTCAGAAATAGTACGAGCAGTTCCTGGCATTAAATCGCCGACTTGTGAAATCCAAACTTTATAGTTATTTGAATCTGATGATAGAACAATAGCATATTCAGCATTTTCTTGAACATATACTGGACTTGGGAAAGTAAATGTTGTTGGTGTATCATAAGAATTAACATCAACATCATCTAATAATACTGTGTTCTCAGAAAGTTTTACATATTCTGGTTTTAAAGTTACACGAGAGAATGGAAGAACTCGTTTTCCTGGATAGCCATTGACAACTTCACGAATTTCTAAAGAAACAGGGATTGAAACATCTTTTGATGCAAAGAAAATATCTACCTTTGATAAGAAACATCCACCTTTTTGTTCGATCAAGAATGTCTGTGCTAACGGATCCCACCAGCCAGTATCAGCAACAACTCGTTCAGAAGTTTGAGTGATAACTTGATTATCTGCTAGTGGCTCTTGAGCCAATTCTCCATTACGAACTGCATGAACAGTTCTTTGTTTAGTTTCAAGAACACCTTCTGCACGATAATTTGCTCGTGCACGAGAAGTAAATGCTCCATTTGCAGTTGTTACATCTACTAATTTTAGTTCACGACTACCGCAACGGAATCTTAATGAATCATTATTTGGAATATTAAATAATAGATTTAAATCACCATTAAAGTTAGAGATTAAAGTGCTACCAAGTGCTTTGGTAGTAACTGATTCAATGGCTCCAGATGCTGCGGTTGCGTAACCCAGTGGATTAGAAGCAGTGATCGTTTCACTAGTTGAGAATGTACCTTGAATATTAATCACAAACAATGAGTATGTTCCAGCATCTGGATTATATTCTTTACCAACAACAACTGCTGTTGCACCAGAAGAACCACCAGTAATAACATCACCACGATTTAAACAAACTTGTGAGTCACCACCAATTCTTCGAGAAGCACCTGTAGCCTGTGAGCCAACATTAGTTTCAGAATCAAATTTATTATGTGTTATTAATTTCGCTGCAGCAGTAGCACCAGTAGGAACATATTGAATAGTAGAAGCTGGTGTACAGTACGCTGATATATCGATACCATCAAAGAATGGATAGAAACGAGTATTTGGTTTTAATTTTTGAATTTGAACCAAAATGTTTCTTGAACGGATGTAAGGAATTGCAGCTGTTGAAAGAATACGATCTCCAACAACTTGTCTATCAATTTTCTCAACAAGAGTAGTTTTAATACCTGTTCTAGACTGACCAACTTTAGTAGCAGTTTGTTCTACAGTGATTTGACGAGCATTACCCCACTCATTGATGCCAAACTTCGCTTGAACTTCAGCCTGTGACAAACGAACATCACCTTGACCAGATGCCCAGTTTCCACCAAATGTATATTTCACACGACCAGTGCTAACAGGTGTACCAGTCCATTGTGTTTGCCATGCATTCCAAACAGTACCAAGCACACCTGCCTTTTCAGCAAGATTTTTAACTGAATTAAAGTTACCTTCAACATCAATAACTAAATCTGGGCGACGATCTGTTTCAAACCAATCATCTGTAGATGGGTTAATTTTAACATCGCCAAGGAATGTGAATACAGCGAATGGGTTGATATTTTCTAAACGAGAAGCGTATGCTTGCTTAACGATTGGTAAATGATCAACTACTGGCAATGTAATAACATCACCATATAATTTGTAGTTTGATGTAGTTCGATCACTATCAGCTGAAACTGCTTCAATTAAGTTGACATTTTGCATTGTATAGAATGGTCGCATTTCTGCCTTTTCCATATCAATAGAACACAAGTAATCTGGAGACGCTGTGTCACCTGTATTATGCCCTGCAAAATTATCTACAATAAATCCATTTTTGAATCTGCTTATACCATCAGCATCTATAATATCTAAAGATTCTGTTTGTTGTTCTAACAATGATAATGAAGTATAGTATTCTAGATTATCGATTCGTTTTTCTAGTTTACCGATATCACGCATAGTGTATCGTTTATTGTCAACTCTATTAATCTGAACATTATTACTTAATGTTCCAAATGTGTATGGCTCAAGTGTTAGGTTATAAAGAACTAAACCAAGAGTTGGATCTAATGGCTCACCTGGATTTAGAGATGACACGCCATCAATAGCAAAGAAATTACCACCAAAGTCTACAGCGATTTTAGTTTTTCTTGCTAGGTAGTATGAGAAATCTGTTGTAATGTCAATACCACGCTTTGGCAGTAATGTTACAGATGGATTAGTTCCAGTAAATCCTGTACCCTCATCATCAATCTTTGGTCTAAAGTCAATAACATCTCGTAAAGCAGTACCTTGGAAATATGGTAAAGCACCATATTGAATAGATACAGGATATGAATCTTTAGTAAAGTAGTCACCAGTTCCTTGAGTGAAGTAATCAAATATTACTTCAATAGGTGCTTCTGGGGGAGCATATGAATTCTTAAGAATTAATCGTGCTTGATCATAGTGAGTAGATCTTTGTCCATCATCCCAGATAAAACGATCTGAAATATCAATAGAGTAAGTAGCACCTGGAGATGCAAATGTGCCAGATTTCATTTTAACAGAAATCAAACGATACCCATCACCCTTACCAAGTTTTAATTCAGTTAACTGTGCAGTGGCTGCAGTTGTAAATGTTTTAGATGCGCTTGGTACTAAAGTTTTTGTCTTTTGAGTTAGTGATGCGCCACTTTTATTAACTGCAGCAATAACAAAAACAGTTTTAGTATTATATGATGTATTGACATTAAGCGTAGCATTTGAGCCAGATGGAATAATGCTAGTAGTTGGAATAACAGCACCACCAGATGTAGAATCAGTATCAATAACAGTATAATTATCTTGGTCTGCTGCTGAAGCCATTGTTCCAGAAGCAGTAGAAATAGAGATAGCACCAGCAGATACGCTGCTAGTGAATGTTTCATATACAGTATAAACTGTATCGCTTATACTCTCAATCGCATAGTACGGAAATGGGAATAGTAAAGAAGTATTTTCTGGTTCTCTTAATTGAGTTTCAACTCTATCAATAGTGACACCAGCCACTGAAAGTGGAGAATCAACAGTTATAGAAACTTGTGATGCAATTGCAGTAACTCTTCGTAATGCAGTACCCAAGAAAATATAATCACCAACTTTAAGATCTGTTTGGAAAGAAGTTGATGAACCAGTAATAATTGAAGATTGAACTGAGTACACTAAACCAGTTAATGTTCCAGCAGTTGTTACAATCGCAGATCCGCCACTAGTTGTTAAAGTAAATCCAGTTACATTTGGATATGTACCAGTAATAGCAGAAACTTTATACGTAGTGCCAGTTGTGTAACCAGTAATAGTACCACTACCACCTAGTGCTCCAGAAATAGTAATTAAATCTCCAACTGCTAGAGTAGAAGCCCCGCAAGTAAATTGTCCACCAGTTCCACTGGTAGCAACAGTTGCAGTTAAAGCATATACAGATGTTGCTGATTGCCCAATTAAACGAATTAATGTTCCAGATCCAACTTTAGTAGCACCTTCTACATCAGCAGTGAAGTTTAAATTAACATCACTACTAGATCCAACATGATATACTGATTTAACATCTCTATTAAAGTCATATCCAGAAATCATCTGAACATCAAATAAACCTAGTTTATAAATTGCAGTTTGTGCACTGATAGTTCCGTTGTGGTATTCCATGAAACGAACACGAGCAGTACCAACTGCTGTCGCACCAGATGGACCACCAATATTTCCAACAGCAGAAGAAACTCTATTATAAAGAGTTACTTGTTTTAATGTATTAATTCCAGGAGCACCATTAATGTTAGTGACTAAAACATAGTTACCAACTGTTGCTGGAATAACTGAGTTATTAACAGAAACAATATCTCTGGCTTTTTCAACTGTTACATATTCAGTAGAAGGTTTTTCAATTTCATAACCCTGAACATACGCCTTTCCTGGCTCTAAACCAATCGCCAGTTGCGCTTCATGTGATCGTTGTGTAGTAATATTTTCCGAAGTTTCTGGGGTGTGAATACCACGATTGTAGTATGGATTTTCATTATATTCCCATTGAATACCTGAAGTACCAACACCAGCAACAGCACCATCATAAACAAGACCAGATGTATGAGTTGGTGGAGTGCTACTAGAAGATGTTCCAGAATTTTTAGCAACATATGTGTAATCGCTATTGGTTACCACATCACCATTTAGATAAACACGAGATGATGTCCATGCGCCACGATTATTATTTCTATACTCACGAACATCAATCTCAAAGTTTTTAACTGTATAATCACCAGACTCATCGTATGTTCTATGCGCAAATTCTTTTTCAAGATATGAGTATTCTGACTTATCAATTACTTTTTGAGTCTTTCCAACATTAGTACGAAGCAGTTCAATAAAATCTGTATCTGCTGTGCTATCTAATGAAAGTTTAGTTAAAACAGCATCGATATAATAACGATGAGCACCTGGAGCAGCATAGTTAAATGAATTTTGAGCATTATCAAAAAGAGTAATATCTTCTTCTGCAGTAATGATAGACTCAGAAGTGACTAAACCAATTCTATAAGATGGATTATTTGTGAACTTATCAAGGATAATCTTTTGTTCTGGGACAAGAACAAAATGTTTTTTAATATAATACACACCTTGTTGAATAGTTGCAATAGAGCCAAGACCAACAGCACCAGAAGTTTGCGCAGCAATTGTAAATGTTCCTGCAGAAACTGTAGTTCCTAAAAGATTTGTACCAGAAAGGTTTGTTAAAACTTCTGAATTTGAAAATGTTTTTGTAGTTGTGCTATCACCAGAATTTAAGTAACGAACAAATAGTGCTGCATCATCTCCGTTTTCACTTTTTGTATAGTGAATGACTTGTGCCTGAACACCGTCAATATTTTCAATAATTAAACCAGGAAATTGGCTTATAACAACATCAGCAAAAACACCACTATATGACTCTTGTAATTTAACATAACCAATTTTAGTATCGATACCGATTGCACCTGGAATTACAAGCGAACCTTCTTTAAATACATGATTACCAAAACGAGAAATCTGATTCTGCAGAATAGTCTGCATTTGAGTGAGTTCTCGTGCTTGGACAGCATATCCTGGACGATACAAAATACGCAAGAATCTTTTTGATTCGTTGAAATCGTCGTAATACGGTTCGGTGTTAAAATCAATAGCCATTCGTAATTTCTCTTTAGTTGGTTCTAATCTATTTATGTTAGAATCTGATAACTGTTCTTAAAGTAACTGTTTCATCGGATGAAGGTGTGAATCCAGGCTTGTTATCAATAAACATTAACTGACCAGAATATTTATCTATAGTTGGATTACCCACTTGCGAGATAGTGAAAGTATATCCATCGGCATTCGAAAAAGTATCATTAATTACAGGCGTGTCATTGTCTAGTGATTGTAATAGCGCACTAGATGCTGTTGCAGAAACAACACGATATTTACTAACATAATTATAATATGGGTTTTCATTATATTCCCATTCAATACCATTAGTTCCACCACCATCGTATGCTGTACCAGAAGTATGGATTGGTGCTGTGCTACCTGAAGTCCCACTATTTTTAGCTACATATATTTTATCACTCGCATTTTTAACTACATCTCCTGCCAAGTAAGCAGTAGCTGTTGCCCATATGCCACGATTATTATTTCTATAAGAACGAGTTCTGGTTACTGTAACATCAGTATCTTTTGGAAATTGAGTAGCGTTAATTCCAGCTTGCACGATAAAACATCCTGAACCAATAATTCCTTGGAATCTTTGATCAGAACCGTATATGTTTGGGTTTTTAATAATACCCAATTGACGATAATCGTTATTTACAGAAATACCCTGATTCAAGTCTGTTGACACGTTACTGTAAAACATTAATGATTGAGCAAATAACTCATTGGGTGCATTCTTACCATGCCCACCAAATGGTGCCATGATTGCTCTAACATTGGCTCCATATCCATTACCTGATATAATAACATTAGCAAACGTGTAGTTTTGCCCTGGATTTGTAATATTAATTTTGCTAATTTTACCTGTTACTGAATCAATCGTAGCAGTAGCAGTGGCATCTGTACCATCACCCTGTATTTCCACATTTGCTACACCATAAGCAAATCCACCAGAAATAATTTTTATTGCATTGATAGTTCCAGGTTTAGTTAAAATTTCATTGTTTGCTTGGAGTGATTGAATAGTTCCAATATTAAGGTCTGGTTTTAGTTCAGCGTTCTGACCATCACCAGAAACCGTAATAGTAGCTGTTGAATAACCAACCCCAGCATTTTCAATAATTACACCAGCAATTTGTCCATTTTCAAGAACAGGAAGTAATTTTGCTTCAGACTTTGATGTTAAGAAAGATAATTCTGCTGCAGCAGTTCCTGCACGTGCTGCGTCAGTAATAGTAATAGATGGGACACTTTTGTAACCTGAACCATATCTACGAACAACTTCACCTGTGGCTCGAATACCAGCATATGTAAAGGTAGCTGTACCATTAGTGGCAGAACCAGAACTATGAGATGGACCAGTTGAAGAATGTGTAGTTCCAGCAGCAGTTACAGTATACAATTTTCCAGAATAGAAATATTGTTGTCCGATTAAAACTGCAGTAGAAGAAGTCCACTGAGTTCCAAATGTTACTGTTGGGTCGCTAGTATAATTATCACCTTGATTCGATACTGTACAATATAATACTGAACCACCATTTAATTTAGCAATTGCAACAGCACCTGACCCACCACCACCAGAGAATGTGATTTGTGGAGCAGATGTATATCCAGAACCAGCATTTAATATATTAATTTGTAGTACACCACCAAGTAGTGTTATACTAGAAATGTATTTTGTGTATGCAGTGCCAGTACCAGAACCTGCGCCAGTTGCAGTAAAGGTGGCTCCAACTACTGGCTGTCCTGTTATGGTACCAGAAGAAACTGTTTGAGATTGATTAACAGTGTAAGTACCGTTCCCTCCTGAACCTGTTCCAAGAGCAGTAATGTAAGTTCCAGCAGTAATACCAGTACCAGTTATGTAGGTTCCAACTGCCAAACCAGAACTGCTGGTTGATGTTACAGTTAAAGTGGTTCCAGAAATATAACCAATAACAACTGCAGTAGAAGTTGCCCCGATAGCAACAAAATTAGTAGTTCCAAGAGCACTAATTGTATATTTTACACCAGTACTAAATGATCCAGCAGTGACACTAGTATTTGACGTATTTACTGTACCCTTAACTCTAGTTCCAACATAGTTTAAAGCAGCAGTATTATTTTGAACTGTACCACCTCTGTGTGTTGGCTCAGATGAGGACATAGTTCCTGGAGTAACAACCTCATAAAAATCGAATACACTGTTAAAGATCTTTTGTCCCAAATATACAGTTGATCCTGAAATAAATGAAGATGCATTAGAAGCTGGATCTCCAAATGTTACAGTTGGATTCATGTAACCATTTCCGCCAGAAGACACATTTATACTAGTTAATAATGTTGGATCTTCTTCTCTATATCCATCGCCAGAAACAGTTAGTGTTGCTGTGGTATATCCAGTTCCTTTATTATTAATAATAATGGTATCCATAGCACCATTAGAATAAAACTGATTAGTAAGAGCAGAAACCACTGGCATCTGACTTTCTGATAAGAATTTGTTTCTTAAATTAATAGGAACAGTATACATAAACTTCCAAACATAACCATCTGCAGTAGTGATTGGGGTAGTAGCTGTACCTAGTGGTTTTGCGGTGGATGATTTGTTGTTATTATTATCTAAACATTTATAGACGTTAAAATCTTCTGTAATAACATAGAAATCACATTCTTCAAGTTTTTGAGATCCAGAAGGTGCAATATTTACAATCGCTTGTATTACTGCACCAGTGCCACCACCACCAGTAATCGTTACAGTTGGTGTAGAAATATATCCAGATCCTCTTGACGTATTTAATACACCAAGTCGTTCAATGTCAATAATTGATCCATCATAAACTACAGGATAATATTTTGCACCAGTTCCGCCACCACCTGTTATAGTAATAGTTGGTATTGATGTATATCCAGATCCACCATTTATGATATTAAGACCAATTACTCCAGTTGAGTATTCATCATCATACATATCATACACTACACCACTAGTCCAGTTAATACGAGGGATAACGAATGCTACGTTAGATGCTGTAATAATTTTCATAGTGATAATATCATCACGAACTGCTCGTTCATAAGCATAACTATCTACTGGATATGGTGGGGTTGCTTCATCATCCCACTTCAATGTTTTACCAAGAAAATAGTAATAATTAGAACTTCTAGTTACCACATCCTTGTAAACACCCTCTGCAAGACTTTTATGCAGGATTGTTTTAATTAGAGAAGATGATGTCGCCATTTAGCAGAACCTTAAACTTAAATTAACTTACTGTGACAACCCATGTTACAGCAATAGTATCGCCAGCACCTTTAGTAACAATTGGGAAAGTGGTACGGCAAAGCATAACACCACTACTACCAGCATTAAAAATACCAGCTTCTCTAATATCTCCATCACCAGTACCAGCTGGGAATGTAGCAGTATATGTAATAGTATTTGTAGAAACTGTGTTACCAGATAGTGATACACGACCAGTTTGAGCACCTAGTGTAGTATCGCTTGCGCCTGGAGAAGTAGAACTAGTGCCGATACCCATATGAGTCATAGCAGCAGGGCTGTTAGTAGTAGTTTTAATCATTGACTGTGCAATGAAGTTTTTTCCAGATATAACAACTAAATTAGGCACTTCAAAATCTTGAGTTGTTACACCTTGTGCATTAGTTTTAACGATGCGAACTTTACCTGTCGCTTTTAGGTTTTCTTGTTGTTCAATCATAGGATTCTCCTGTTTTGGTTAATTAGTGAAAGACTGTTGTAGTCCTACGCTATATTCTTCTGAATAATAATCTTGTTCTTGGTATGAATTCATCCATACTTTACCTGCGTTGCTCCAAGTTCCTACATCAGTGTCTTCTAGATATTTAGACACCTCTTGGGCGAAAGATTCTGAAATTACTGGTTCATCTGCCAATACTTTATCAGTATCAATTTTAGTAATGAAATCTGTCCAAGTTCCTACATTAGTATCTGCTAGTGCTTTACCAATTGTAAATGTTGGTGCAGTATCAGTCATATCACTGTATGTGTCTAATAATGCTTTACCGAATAACTTCTCTACGGTATCTGTTGGTGTATCTATCGAATCTCCCAGTGCCTTACTAACAAACACTGTAATAAAACTATCTTCTGGTGTGGATAATGAATCTGATAGGACTTTTGTAAAAGATATAGATAATCCACCAGTATCTAATGCAGTAAAGTTTTCTTCAAGCCCAATACCAAGAGAGTTAACTAGAGATTGTAGTGCGATACTTAAATCTACATTATTGGTAATATTATACTCACCAAATAGTGCCATACCAGATGGGTGAATCATAGTCTTCACTGCTGATTTGTATGATGCTAGTCTTTCATCAATTTTCACAACATAAGAAAACGCTTGATAATATTTACTGTCTTGAATAAAAATAGAGTCATCTAAGAAACCTGCATTTGAAGTAAAATAACCTGGATACTTTACAAGAGCACCAAGATCTACTTCAATAATAGATGGTTCATCAAATTGAGTTTGAGCATTTCTATAACTTAATGAAAACTCACGGAGAATAGAACCAGCATATGTACCATCAACATAGCCATAGCTAATATAATCTCCTTGGTTAACATAACCCTGTTCATCAAATCCTAAAGTTCTATCACCAATAGTTAAATCATTTCCAGCTCTAGTAACTGATGCGCTAGCAACTGCCAGTTGAGTAGCATTTACAGTGTTTGATGCTAATAAATTTACAGCAAACCCAGCAGTATATCCAATACCAAATTTAATAAACTGCGCATATTTAATACCATTATTAGCATCAATCCCAGTAACTTTTAATAATGCACCAGTTCCTGTCCCAGACCTAACTTCAAATACCTGTCCGACACGAAAGTTTTTTCCAGGTTGTATAATCTTAGGTGTTTGTGTTGCTGGAAGGATAGTAGCTTGAAATATATCTTTATATTTAATTCTATCAGTAGGTTTTAATACACCAAAAAATCTTTTATCTAAAAAGAACTCATAGATATTTCCACCAAGAGCAACGATTCTATCTACTTCACCAATTAAATCTTCTTTTCTGTCAACTAGTACTCTAATCAATCTAGATGATGTTTGAATGTCTACTAGTTTACCAACAATATCTTCTGGATCACCATAATCAACTTTTGCAAAAACAGAAATTTCTTGATTCCATTTGCCATCAGAGGCACGAAGCATCTCATTACCAGGATATGTTAATTCTACTTTTTTACCAAACAACAATCTAAACAAAAGTTTATATGATGCTTCAGAACCTTTTGAAAGATACTGATCTTTAATGTGCGATAGTATAAATCTCTCGTCACCTTCTGTATTTGGTAAATTATGTGCTAATTCTTTTTTAAACTCTACAACAAACTTATCAAGAGTTTGATCAATATCTCTGGCAGTAGAAAGATCTACACCTTGTTGTTGCAAGTATTGGTAGTATGCTTCAACGAAAGCAACAAATGTAGGATAATCTTCCCTGATAAATTCAGGGATCTGTCTAGATACAACAGATGATAATTGAGTTCTTGACATTATGATCTAATAGAGTTAAACTGGTAGTTATATCCAGCACCGAGATCGCCATTCACAGTATTATCAGCAATAGCTTGAACATTTAATATAGTTGGATCAATTTGAACGATTTGATTTAATGCTGACACAATATCATAAGATTCTGGTTTAACTTGCCATTCAAAAATAGGACCATCTAAAGATGTAATATTTAAACCATTAACATTAATTAAACCTTTTTCATAATTAATAATTCCGATTGATCTATTCACAAAAACTTTATCTAAGTTAGAATTTAAATAGTATAAACGAATGTTACCAACAGCATCATCATCAAGGTAATGAACTTTAGTACTATCTGGAACATAGAATCCAGTCGATGCAAATACCTCACCTTGTTTACCGCCATCTTGAGAGATTGGGTTAATTAAATTTAGTACATATTGAGCATTAATGCCATATTGTGGACTATGTGGGTGACGAACCATTAGACGAGTAATGTTATTTGTAATGGAAGGATCAGCCTGATCAATAATACCTGTTAATTTTGTGTAACGAAGAACACCATCAAATTTTTGGAGTTCTTTAGCATCATAATCAAGAATTGCAGTTTTAACAATACTCTCGATTTGAGATGCTGTTTTACTTGTTTCTTTAGGATTGTAGTGAACGAATGATGTAACTTTAATATTGAAATATTCTGGATCAACAATCTCTGGAGTGATAGAAACCACACTTCTTGGATTTAAAATCTCAGTTGAGATTAATTCCTTTTGTTGGTTGGTTAATTTGCTGGCATCCTTTGGCTTAACACAGATAAATGTTTTACCATAAACTGGAGGATTATTATCCTCACCACCCCAAACAGAAACTGTCTGCGCAGCAGGAAATTTACTATAGATTAGTGCCTTGTAGTCATCTGGAGTAACTGCACGATTTTGAGCTGCGAATAATCTTGGTGCATTGAATTTAATAGAACTAATGTCTTCAGATGGTGCACCATTTACTGCAGCGCCAGTAGTAGTGACAGAAAGATTACTACCCAATACTGATATACCATTATATGTGAAAATATTTGCACCATTTGGTGCTTCTAAACTAGAAACAAAATAATTAAGTGTTACTACATTACCAGTGGTTACAGGAACACCAAGAACTCCGTCGCCAAAAGTGATTTCATAAAGACCATCATCAATTTCTTTTAAAAAATATACTTGTGTGGTTTCAGTCACTGATGTTAAATCATCTGCTTTTGTAAATGTTTCATACATATCTGAAGTTGCAGATTCTTGGACTTGGACAGATAGCGTGGAAGCGTCGATATTAGCATTTGGAATAATGTAGCGAACACCGCTGGATGCAGTATACTTGTATGAAAGTGGAGTACCCTCAACAAGTTTTAAATTAGGAAATGTATAAGAACCTGCAGTGCTTCTTGCAACTGTAACGTCTTCTAAATTATAGAAAACATAGGAAACACCATCAACAGAAGTTAAAAAAGGTTGTTGTGCTGGTAATGTCGCAACATCTGGACTAGAAGTTGGAGCAGTAATGCTTACATTTACAGTGGCTTGCGCACATACGGCAGATCGTGGAGTATATCCAAGCATCTTAGATAGAGAAACTACTGAGGCTCGTTTGCTGGCTGAGTCAAGGAACATCTCATTGACAGCGAGGTTAGTATAAACACCATTATAATGGGTGTTATATGCAAGTAAATCTATAAGAACAGAAAGAGCAGATCCTTCAAAGTCATAATCTGAAAATTCAGATTGCCCCTGTAGGAATGTTTTAAGATTGTTTTTAATAGTATCAAAGTCTAACTCTGATACGTTCATTCTTTTACTGTTGGTTGTGATTGCCATTTATCGTGTTCTCTCTAACGCTAAATCGAGAGTAATTGGTCTCTCGGTGTTGACTATTGTGAATTCTAAAGTTACATAAACTTCATTTGCATCGGAATAATCGTCCACTCTAACATCAATGATATTAACTCTAGGTTCAAAGTTATTAATAACATCGATGATCGCTCTTTTGAGCATAACATTAAACATTGGACCAGGATTATCAAATAACAACTGTCTAATCGGAGATCCAATTTCACTGTGGAATGGTCTCTCATAATTTCGGGTCAATAACAAATTCTTTACGGATTGCTTAATAGCATCCTCATCATGTCTGCGAGTTATATCCCCAGTCACTGGATGCGCAGTGAAGTTGAGGTCTAAATCAGAGAAAATTCTTGTATTTCTTGCCATATGGTTTATTTAGGTTATTCTATAAAAGTGTTGGAAGAACCTTGCGCAATTGCATCTCCGTCTCCAATACTGTCTCCGATTCGAACTGCTAAGTTACCCTCAATATAAGTCTTTCCAGCAGAACTAGATGGTATTCTACTGCTCTGTGGATGAACAGTTGTACCACAACTATGAGTGGCAAACTGGCAATCTCCGCTCTTTGAACCAGCTAATTTACCGTTAAAATATGTCTTAGTCACACCTGTAGTCACCATTGGAGTTGGTGGAAAACATCCATGTCCTGTGCTGTTATCTCCGATTGTTGATACAGCAGGCATTATCGTCCAATCCTAGTCTGAGCAATAGCAGTTAACAAAGCAGTTTTACCCGCATCCCAGTTAAATGTAGAAACAACGGTATAAGTCTGTTGAACATCTGGACCAATAAAATTTTTATCCTTAGCTGTTACAGTATAACTATAAGTTACAGTTTGAATAGTCGGTGCAGTAAAAGAACAAATTTCATATGAATTTGTTATATCATTAAAATTATTAACAGTATTATATGTTTTATCTTTAGTCAAATATGTAATACTACTATTGCCATGATATGTTGCATCATATTGACCAGAAATATTATTGGTACCAACAGTCATCATAGGGTTTGGTTTATCTGTAACTATTCCTGTGACTTCATAGTTTGTTGATGCTGCACCAGTATAAGAAAATGTTTGTGAGTAGCTGGTATAAACAGGCAACTGATCCACTGTCGTCAAAGCAGTATTGGAAGGAGTCCAAGGCATTATGCTGCTTTCGGAGGAATGCTATCTAACAAAACAAATCCAGAGGGAATACGCTTTGAATCCCGTTTATAAACTTTATCATTCACCATCGTAAACGCTTGTTTTCTTGCACCCTTAGACTTAAATGATACATGGATCCAAACTGATTGAGGGAAACGATATTCAAGAATCAACTGATCATAAGGAAGGATCTTTTCTAACTGTTGAATGATCTCATATGTTTTTGTATTTTTGTCTGGCAGCATAATACCAATATCAAATGCTTGCCCCTTACAGTGGTCTGATGTTGGTGACTCGTTTGCAACTATACCCTTTAAACGATAACCTGAATTAATCTTCCACTGTTTCTTATATCCTCCAATACCACCTGGAAGAACTCCCATCGCTGGTTCAAGAATATTCTGACAAGTCTGCGCAAGATTACATACAATCTCGGGAGCAGTGTATAATCTTTCTGGTGCGTCTTTACTATCCTTAAGCATCTGATCAACGAGTTTATGTTCACCACCAACACCTCCATCCATTAACATACCAAGAGTGAAGTTTTGGGACATTCTAAAATCATTTGTAAATTGTCTTGTTGCGTAAATAATCTCACAACTTACTGGAATAGTAGTATTAGAACCACCTGATGGTTTTCCTGCTTCTTCTGACGCTACTGGTGCAGGTGCTCCAACTACACCTTCTTTTCTAGTAGTCTCAGCAGATGCCGCACGACCTTCTGGTGTGTCAAAGTCATCTGGAGTTTCAGCAACAGTCTTTTCTTCAAACTGTCTTTCTGGAGGAATTGAATATGGCACAACTGGAGATAGTGGATTACCTAAATCTGGAGGAGTCAATTCTACATCAGGAGCAACAATAGTTTCGCTACCAGCTGCACCATTACCAAATTGACCTTGAGAGTAATCTGCAGATAATGTTCCACCAGCAAGGATATCCATACTACCACTCGACTCAAGATTAACTGTGGCACCGAGTAGGTTAAATCCTTCATCAGCAGCAACTGAAACTGCAGATCCATTCACTGCATAATTAGTATCAGCTTTCTGATTAATATTTGCAGCTTGGATATCAATATCACCAACTGCTTTAATAAGAATGTCTCCACCTGCAGCCATGTAGATATCATTGGCAACACCAATGTCTAGATTTTGCCCAACTTTAAGTGTAGCATTTTGCTCAACTTGAATGTTCGCATCAGTACGAGCATAAATGTTTGCATTACCATTCACAGTAATGTTTAATTCACCAGCTACGGATAGACAACCATTCTTTTCCATGACAACAAAGTTATCACCGATGATGTAGTTAACCTGTGTTCCGTTTGGATCGATCTCGCTAAATGTTCCAGATCTATGGTAAGTGTTTATTCTTTCATACCCTGGAGTATCATCAAATTCTTGTAGGTGACCAGATTCTGTTTCAAGAACTTTGTTAAATGGATACTTTGCTCCATATGGTGCTTCTGGTTGATCCCATGATCCGTTATCAAGTGCTTTAGGAACACCCAGCTTTCGGATAGCATCTTTCTTCTTAATAACTGTACCTTCAATAACACCACGTGCAAGACGATTAGTGTCTGGCTCACCGATATACTCTTTTAGAGGATACTTGTTGTTTGGGTCTCGGAAACCAGTAGTACCAGAACCAGTTTTTACAGATTCTGGTGATGGTTGTGGAGTTGTTACATTGCCTACTGGTGGTGTATCTGGAATTGGTGGGTTGGCATCTTTCTCTGGAGCACCAACATCTGGTGATTGCCCATAGAAATATTCATAGTATGCTTTCTTTTTTGCAGCGATATCAGCTGAGTTTACACCAACTGCTTGTTTTGCTGCAAGGAAATATCCAGGATGATCATTTACATTAACACCCTTTGGCACTCTGTCTTTAATGTACAATGCAGCAACTAATGCTGACACATTAATATCAGCATCAAGTGAATCTGGATTGTTAACAATATCCAGAGTCAAACCCATCTGATTGGCAAGTTTCTGGTATCTTGCATAGTTTGATTTACCAGTTAACTGAATAAATCCACGACCATAATACTTTCCACCATCTTCATCTGTTTGATTACCAAGAAATCCTTTTCCTCTTTTTGTTGGACCATATGCCCATGAGAAGAATTCTTCTCTACTTAAACCTCGTTTTCTAGCATTAGAATATTTGGCAATGTCTTCTGGAGTAGCAAACGAGTAAATAGTTTTAAGACGTCCTTCATTATAATTATACTCTTCTGATGTTGGAACCCACGTACTTTCACCACCAGCAATACCCAACAAAGCACATTTCTGTTCTTTAGTAGTCAATCCAACTTTATCACATGCAGCAATAAGTGCTTTAATACCTTCTGATGCCTTGTTTGGGTTACTAGAAGACTTTGGTGGTGGGATAGTTGGTATTGATGAATTAGATGCTGTTGATTTTATTTTATCTGCAGTCGATCCTGTTACCACTGCAGTTCCATCGCTAGTGACAAGATTAGTGACTTTACTTTCAGCAACAGCTTCAAGATTTGATGGTGCTGCTTGAAACTTTATAATATTTTCTTGATAATTTATAACAGTATTACTAATTGTAATTTTAGTACCACTATCAACAGAAACAATAAATGTTCCTGCTGGAAGTCCAAAGCCTAACACTCTCATGTTTGCTTTTAAATCTTTGGTTAGATTAGTAGCACCAGTTTCTTTATCATAAAATGTTAATTGTGTGCCATTTGTTGGACCAGGAATAGTTCTTAATTCCAAATTTTCAATTTTACCGCCAGAAGCAATTGGTGCATCATCTTCTTTATCAATGGGTGCTGGCGCAGAAGGAATACCACCAACAGTACCAATCATAATTGGTTGTTGATTATCAGTATCCGCAAAAATAATAATTACACAAGTACCCTCAACTGGACCAATAGGAGAGAATCCAATACCATTCATTGCAGCAGATGTAACTGACTGCATTGGATGCGCCCATGGTAATTCTGAAGTAGGAAGCTGTGATTTGTCGTGTGTATGCAATCCAACTACTCGGACTTGACAACGACCAAGTTTTAATGGATCACTTCTATTTTCTACGACACCATAGTAAAAATTCATTATTTGTTCCTATTCATATTCATTTGCGATGATTCTTTAATTAGTTCCATATGGCATTCATGTTTTTCTCTATCAACATGATGGTTAATAGCAGCAATGATATAATAACCTGAAAACATTTTATCCGTTGTGTCTTTATCTTTTGGAGACATTGGTTCTATTCTATTTAATACAACACCAACTTTCTGTCCTACCGTGTAGTCAGTTCTCCCAGGAACTGTAATCCTAATTTTATTTGACTCTGCCAGTTTCATCAAAGATGCTCTCTCTTGGAATGTCTTAGAATTGGTGACATCACCAAACCCATTAAAGTTACCGTAGTCTTTGGGATAGTTGATTAATGTTGAGTTTGATCTAAAAACTGCTTTGTCAGAATTGATTGGATGTTTGTTTAAATGCTTTTGCTGTTCATATCTCTGAAACATATTGTAGTTCTTAACTGAATATGTTTTCTTTGTAACATCATACATAATTTGTCTAGATGACAACATACCACTACGAATTCTATCCATGTAATCATATGCTACTGGTACACTGATATCCGTAATTCTTTTGTAGTCTTCATTTACATTTCGGATATCACCACCATTGGGTAATTTATCACGAGTATATTTGTCATATGTAAATTCTTGGAATGGTTTATTTTGATATAACATTTCTAAACTAATAAAGTAAAACCCATCTCTATTCTCGAAGAAAACATAGTTTGGGGTCTTATTCATATTGACTGCATTCTCGCAAAGATACATAATGTTCTTAATTGGAGACCAGTAGTTTGAAATATACTTTACATTAGAAAGTGTTGGCTCGACATGAACTTTCTTTTCACTTTCCAAACCTATAACTTTATCTTTAATAAATGGTGTGACTAACTCAGAAACTTTATTTCCAAAAACACGACTAATCTTTTTGTTAAGATCTGCTACTGCTTCAGTAGAAATAAAATGTATCTGATAAATCACAGAACGATCGCCAAGAAGTTCTCTATCAGTCAATTTGTAGATATAATATTTACCTTTAACCGCACTGTCTTTTAGAGCAGGTGTTGTAATATCTAATTCAACATATTCTTCACCAATAAATGGGAAAAGATTAATCAAATCTAATGATTCTTTAATAACAATACTACCAGTTATAAATGGTGAAAAAATATCTTCATAAAATTGCACAGTTAAAACTTGCCCTGTGATATCCTGATGAAAACCTTTCGGGGTAATTATTTTAACTTTATTGATGCTGACATCGCCAGCAAATCTCAATTGTTGACTAGATTTCATTACAATAATTCTTTATATTGTGTCAGTATAGTTGATATAACCTGTGGTGAAATTACTTTTATTCTTCTCTTTGACTCATTGAGTTCTCTTTCGTAATCATCATTTGATACTGATACCGCACCAGTGACAGTAGAGTTCACAACAAACCCAGCAGCATTTACATAGTGGCGAGTTGCATATCGTTGTGCACCATAGGTAGCTACAATATGGTTTTCTAATGCCTGCTCTGAAAGAGGGAAGTCAGAAATATAATCATGTTTTTGATTTGTCAGCATAATGATCCAATGATATTCTGGATCACCATATATCTTTTCAGCAACAATTTCTGGAGTCTCTCCATCAACAATATCATATTCATCGAATAGAGTTACATTCTCTAAAACTTCTTTACGGAAACGAACATTTCTAGTAATATCTGTTACAACGGATGTCTTAGTAGTAGTTCCATATTTAAAGTCGTATAAAAACTGTGGGAATTCTTTAAAGTACATTATAGACCATCCGCAATCTTGTCTTTGGTTAGTAGAGCAAGTTCTCTAAAATTCATAGTAATATTAATCTGTGTTGGCATACCATTATCAAATGTAGTGAATGCACCATTCGGTGTATAATTGACATTGAGTTCTGTTAATACGCAAGATGTATGACGATGTAAGTTTATGTTCTCTTGGCCATTTTGATAATAGAAAATATCAAATTCAGATGGGTAGATATAAACAAAATTATTATTATCTTTAAACTCTGGGTGCATATGGTATTTAAGTGTTTTGATAATGTTTAAAACATTGGCTGCTTCTGTAGAACTTCTTGGGAAAAACTGATAATCAAAAGCGAATGTTCTAAAATCTACACCCTTAAAGATTTGTTCTTTCTTTGGGTTTGAAGCCAGACCAGTGGCTGCAGATAATCCTGCTGCATTTGGACCTTTCGATAAAGCCAAATTAGTAATGATGGCTTTTGCTGGCTCAGCTAAGTTTTTAGCATCACCCTTACTAACAGCATCTATCAATTCTTGTGATGCTGTTGTTGCCATTTGTAACGCACCAGTATCTTCATCACCCCATTGCATTCCGTATCTAATGGATAGTTGATTTGGCACGTGCATGGCAATAGCAGTTTTTAATCTTCTTTGAGCACGAGTTGCCGATGCAGCCATTAAAGCAGTCGCACCAGCACCAATAGTCGCCAATCCAGCAGCAGTGGCACTGGCTTCGCCAATACCAAGTGATTTACCTAAGATTGCGCCACTAGCATTTAAAGTAGCAGCACTAGCAAACAACTTTCCAGTAGTTAAGTTTTGAGCAATAAGATCTCCACGATCTCTTGGAGTGATATTATCTACAAAATTATCATTAGTTAAAGACTGTGCTAGTTTAGAATCTACTGCTACATTGATGTAAAATATAACATAATTACCACCATATTTTCCGCCTGCAGCTAGTAAATCTTCTGGATACATGTGCTGTTTAACTTCATATGGAGAATTAGAAGCACCTTTATGCGTAGCTTCACCTCTAGTACTACCCATATTTGGTGGGCGACTAAGCGTTGTAGCTTTATCTCTAATAGCTGAAGTGGCAGAAACCACTCTATCTCTGATATCTGGAAGGAGTGCCATTTGTTGTCTTTACCCTAAATATGGTTGTTATTATCCTAATTAGTTATTTATGTTCCACAAGAGAAAGTTTATTCCTATATTCCCAGAAAAATATACAGGAGATGCCACAAACATTATCATGAGATCCAGCTGGGAAACACGATTCGCTTCTTGGTGCGATAAGAACCCTAGTGTGTTAAAATGGAGTTCTGAGGAAACAATTATACCGTATAAGTGTCCAACGGATAATCGTATTCATCGCTATTTTGTAGATTTTAAGATTACCGTAACTACAGGTAAAACCTATCTGGTTGAAGTTAAACCAAAAACACAAACCCTACCACCTATTTATCCTGGAAAGAGAACCCAAAGATACTTACAAGAGTCTTTAGCGTTTATGAAGAATCAAGCAAAGTGGGAAGCAGCAAACGAATTCGCAAAAGATCGAGGCTGGGAGTTCAAGATTATAACTGAACACGAGTTGGGTCTAGCACCTAAATAAGAGTATGGCTCAAAAATCACCAATGCTCGATGTATTCGAACGAAACAAATATGACTTAGCGACTAGCGTCAGAAAGTCTAAAGGATGGTTCGAACAACAAGTCACTCTGTTGACTAAGCAACAACTCACCCCAGCAAAAGTACTAAATGGAAACACAGATCAATTAGTGACTAAAATTATGCCTGGACGACTATACATGTATGGTTACGATCCAAAGGGTAAGAAGGATTTGCCATACTATGACAGATTTCCTTTAGTATTTCCATTTAGTAGAACACCAGATGGGTTTATGGGATTAAATATGCATTATCTTCCATATTATTTAAGGATAAGATTACTTGATTCTTTGTTAGTGTTTAAATCTAACAATCGTATGGATGAAACAACTAGATTAAAGTATTCATGGCAGGTTATAGATGGAGTCTCTAGATTCTCCGCAGCACAACCATGCGTCAAACAGTATTTAACTGGGCATGTAAGAACACAATTCAGACAAATCGATGCCGCAGATTGGGCGACTGCTATGTTACTTCCAGTTGAACGATTTGTTGGTGCATCTAAAGAAGAAATATGGTCAGATTCGATCAAGAAAATAAGAAGGGTTTAAAATGCCACTTAATTTACCGTTTTTTAATAAAAACACTGCACGGAAAGATGCTAAGCCGAATAAGATTAATCAGTTTATAGCCGAAGTCAAAACTGGAGCATTAGCAAGATCTAATAGATTTGGGGTAGAGTTTCAACCACCAGCAGGAATAAATCCAGGAAATTTGAAAAAGATTTTACTATTTTGTGATACAGTTCAACTTCCAGGAATTAACTATGCAACTACTCAAAATAGATCATTCGGTGAATTTCGTGAAATTCCTTATGAAAAACTATACGAACCAATCAGTCTGACTTTTTATGTAGATAACGATATGCAGGTTAAGAAGTTATTCGATGAATGGATGAGTCTAATCTCGAATCCAACCACTAGAACATACAGCTATTATAATGACTATATTTGCAAAATGGTTATTGAAGTTCAAGACATCAATGATAAAACTAGATATCAAGTTGAACTAAACGAGTGCTATCCTAAGAATGTCAACGCTGTTTCTTTAGATAATGCATCTAAAGACGTTATGAAATTGACTGTTAATATGCAGTACAAATATTGGGTGGCAACTCCAGTAACTCAATTAGCAGACGATCAAAAGATTCCTACCAGTTTCATTGATAAACTAACTAAAAATTTTACAGGATTCCAAGAAACATTGAATA
>Ga0114973_10000749_pt1 | contig 24434 bp, 20 predicted proteins | sample M_140807_MF_Meta_FD_87025 | JGI IMG/M metagenome (GOLD analysis project Ga0114973, IMG submission 87025) | Freshwater microbial communities from Lake Montjoie, Canada to study carbon cycling - M_140807_MF_MetaG | ecosystem: Environmental > Aquatic > Freshwater > Lake | place: Lake Montjoie...
ATGCCAGAACAGCAGAGCGTCGCCACAAGCAGAGTCCTACGGGCGGTGCTAAGGGGTCGGATGGTCGTGCTAGGCGTAATGCTATCGTGCGTAAGGTAATGGCTGAGAAGGGTTTGAAGATGATACAAGCCTCTAAATATGTTAAGGAACACGGTCTATACTAGTTTGGGGGGGTGCGTTCAGAGCCGAAGATTTTTCTCTCCGGTATTTGTAGAAAAGAATGTTTAAGGAACAGCAACCGACCACCTCTATCGTCGTAGATGCTGTAGAAAAGCCTAAAATGAGTAAGGAAGAGCGTAAGGCAAAGCGTGAAGCCGATAAACTCCGACCCAAACGCAAGTATGTTAAGAAAGCCGATAGACCCAAGGGTATCAAGATATCTAATGAACCAGTAGTTCTATGTTTTAACTAAATACTAAAATAATGCTAACTTTTATATGTGTATTACATATAGAAAAGATGGCAAGACCTAGTCAAGCGATTACATTCCCAGAGGTGTTTATAAAAGCGTATGGAAAGCCCCGTGGCTTTTATCCTACTGCTACACCTATGGAGTCAGATATCCAATCTGGTAGCGACAAGTATGGCTGGTCTAGACAAGCAAGGGATTCCGCTATGGATGGTGTTAGACAAATAGCACATAGTAAGGCGGTATATCTGCGTGGACGGCGACCATTTGAGACTCTGGGCTTACATCGTAATAGAACTGGTATTAGACCTAACGGCATCGGCACTATGGGCGGTCAGTTCGAGGAACGCCCTTCGCTGTCTGGTGGTATTATGTTCACCAAGGCGGGTCAAGATTACATTCAGAAACTACTTAACGCACGGCAGAAACAATATGCTGAAATGGAGGGACAATCCTCTGTTCGTGAAGTGCCTACATCTTATACCGACGATAGCGTAGGAGAATCCGCACTTAATGCGGTATATCCACTATTTGATGCGTTTCTGGATGATTTACGCACATATAATGTTAAATCGGTCACTAATCTTAATAACTGGTGGGGGCAGATGCTTACTACGCTACCGATACTCGGATCTAACTTCCGCTCTCGTATTAAGGATGATATTATTATACCACTAAGGGATAATCTACAGAGGTTTCTGGAGGTATTTGCTACTAGAGGCTCACCGCAAGAAAAGAAGTTAGCGAATACAGTTGATGCCCGTGCGTCCAAAGCCCAACTAGTGCTAGAGGCGTATATAGGCGAAGAGTCGCAAGAGGAGGCTGACGATAACGAATGGTCTTACGAGGCGGAATATAATGGTCTGCTTACACGAAACGCATTACCCACGAATGCTTCTGGTCGCCCTATGTCGTTTGAGGAGTATAAGGCTAAGCGTGAAAGCGACAAATGGGATAGGGGTAAGGTATCGCTACCACAGCAAGGAAAAGCCCCTATCGACGCACCCGCAAATGTGCGTGAGGAACTGGTGCGGAAACTTAATACAAGTGTCGGGATTAAGATTTCCCCAGCGGTTATAGCGACCTCTAAAAGGCGTATCGCTGATTTAGTGATGTCTGCTACTGGCGACCTAGCCGTTCAAGACCAAAGCCCAGCCCAGTTCCTAGCCCCCATCGCAACACGAGAACAGCCACCACAGATTTCTTTGCCAGTCCCTTCCGCTTACGAAACATTCCCTTCTTCCGTCCAGCCCCAGTCATACCAAGAGGCGATGGCTAGTGCTTTAGCACCACCGTCGAATCCGTTTTCGTCTAACAGTTCATCCGCAACAGCAACCGCCTCAGCCCTAGCAGATCCGGATTATATTGATGTTGATGCCTATGTCCGCCCTTTTGAGGGATTCGGACGCAGAAAGCGTAGCGGAAAAGGTAGGAAATAACCGATGATGGCTAAATCGCAGATTTTCGGTTGAACTCGTTCCTAATACAAAAAAGTAATACTTATTTTTTTGTGTAGGCTAATGTATAGTAAATCGCAGACTTCCTAGGGATTTATACTTTTTGAGGTTTTGGCGTAGCCGAAACTCTACGATTTACCCTACATCACCCTACATCCTACATATTCACTATTATAGATATTTTATTTCTTTCTACTTGTTATAGAATGGCATCCCTTAACCTAGAAGTAAAAGATGTAGGACATTCCCTAGGTCTGGCGTATCTCTCCGATATACCAGTAATACCAACACCGCCTACAACGCAAACGATTAGCCTTAGCGGTAATACTATAACGGTAGGAACTGGTTCGGCTACGAGTGTTGATATTTCTGGTGCTTCTTCTATCGTAGCCCTTAAAAATAAAACACAGAATATAGCATTTAACTCGCAGTCGCTACTGGAAACGCATTTTGACGGGTTAGTGACCGTCGGAACATCGTCGCAACTAGATAGGATTATATTGAGTGGTGCGGACGGCTCGTTAAAGGTAAGTAGTATTAAGGATAACGAAAATCTAGTAGGAAGTGCGGGACAACTCCTATCGGCGGGGGCTGGTGGAACTCTACAGTGGGTGACCGCTTCTGGTGCTGTAGGTCCTACTGGAGCGACTGGAGCGACTGGTGCGACTGGTGCTGTAGGTCCTACTGGAGCGACTGGGGCAGATGGTGCGACTGGTGCGACTGGTGCTGTAGGTCCTACTGGTGCTACTGGTGCTAACGGCGGGTCGCTTAAACTCAATCAAGCCATTTATGTAGCAAAAAATGGTAATGATAGCACGGGCAACGGCTCTATGGGAACACCGTTCCTTACTATCGCAAAAGCCCTTACGCTTTGTAATAACAACTCTATCGGCTCTACTATATATGTTATGCCCGGTGTTTATACAGAGAACCTTACATTAAGTAATCTTAATGTATCTATCATAGGGTCTGGGACGACGGTCGGACAGCAACTGAACACTACCCTAATCGGAAACCATACCTATGCGTGTTCTTCTGGAACTAATAGCGTATGGCTTACGCAAATGGTTCTGGCTAATCCAAATACATCGCAAATCCTTCTTTTAATGAATGGATCTTCTCAAGGGTCGCTTACCCTTACCGCATGTGTTATAGGAGATAGTGGGACTAATGCTATCGCAAACTATATCTATGTTCAAGGAACTTCCTCTGTAAAACATCAAGTGCTGTTAGAGCGTTGTTCCGCATATAATACTACACAAGCCATTTCATACGCACTCTTCTACTTTGAGAACGCTACCCCAACTATTGCTCTGTGTGATTTTTACACCAACCTAGCATACCCCGTTATACAAGTAGCCGGAACAAGTAATCCTATTACGATGTCCTATAGCAAGATTAGTTGTGGCTCTGCGACTGCCTCTGCGTTAGGGGTTATCCGCCTAGGGTCTATTCTCGGCTCTTTACAAACGCATTCTATCGTAAATTGTAGTATATCCTCCTCTGCTCTCGCCTCATCTGCCTCCGCTGGTGGGACACCAGCCATCGGCTTAGATCTGACTGGGTCACAACTTATTTTTTATAGTAATATTACGCTTACACAATACTGGGCTAGTTCCACTACTAACACCAACCTCTGCGTTAATTCGACGGGGCAAGGCTCTTCTGGAACGCCAACCGTCACTTACTATGCTACTTCTTATACAAGTAATCCACCAGTCGGCTCATTTGCTAAGACCATTATTTCTAATGCCTCCTTTTCAAAATATGCGATGAACCTTATTTCGTAAATATATTACCTATGTATAGTAGATGAAGACGCATAAAGAGCGTGTATGCGAACGATATGGGCTAGACCCTAAGCAGACCTACAGCATCGCAACGCTGTCTAAGATTAGTAAAGTTCCTAAGAAAATACTACTTGAGGTCTATAATAGGGGGTTAGGGGCGTGGGGCAACAATAATAAAAGCGTGAGGCTAAAAGGGTCTTATGTTAAAAATGTAGATACTTCCTATAGATTTAAACTATCCGCCCCTCAGTGGGCAAGTGCTAGGGTCTGGAGTTTCATCGATGGAAACCCCAAGCACGATAACGATTTACGCCAAAACCTTTAATCTCTTTTTATATTACCTTAATATATAGTAGAGATGCGTATTATCACTAAGAAATATCCAGCCGACTATAGCGACGAAATCCTATCGGTTATACGGGCTATGTCATTTACCGATGGAAAAGCCGTGAAACTAGTAGGCAGTTATACGCTACGCAACCAAATCTATGCTGGGGACGTAGACGCATTAGAGTTCGTGCGTATTAAATCTATAGACGAATGTGTATCCCGATTTAAAGAAGTAGTTAAACGGGTTTTACGATTACCTTTGACCTATATTAGTGATATCAAATGCGGATCGGTAGATGAATGGAAGGTAGTCCCCGATACAGCAACCGTGGAAAATGGTAAGGTTATAGGCTATGATAGGGATGCTATATTAGACAAAGTAGAGCATTTACATGGAAAGGGGGTTATTGACGACGAGCAGTTCAGACTAGCAAGACACCTACTTAGACCCTCTGTGAATGCGATAGAGTTTTTGGAGTTGAAAAAAGAACTACGATACAATATCCTACGCTGGAACTCTAGGGAGATTATTAGGGGCTATAAAGTCCTAGGCGATGGGCGAAAATACACATTGGCGGATGGCGTTCAGAGTCCTACTATAACTAAACTAGATGTTGTATCGTGGGTTAGTGGAAACCATTTCACCGACTTTGAAATGATATACGAGTTTATTAAAGGTGGTAAGGTTATTAACAAAGGCTTACGGGACTTAGATATAGCCATTAAAGAATCCGTTTTACTTATGCGTAAGGAGGGGAACTATTTTAAGATGGCGAAGCGAATGTATGCGTTAGCACGATACAATAAGTATAAGCACGACCTAGCACCTCTAAATGACCTATTTATAGGAGATTTGGGGAGGCTGTATGGTATATACGGCGATGCGAATAGTTTAAAGTTCCTAATAGAGAATATAGGGAATCTACCCAAAGAAAAGATTGAAGAGGAAACCGACCATTTTGTAAGCCGTCTTTCTAATGTAGTAATCCCTACCTATTTGCGACGAGAAAAGACTATAATGAATATAGTTAAACGGCTACAAGACCCTAAACTATATACACACGAAAATCAATCTATGCTAAACCTATTAGATTCCCTACGAGAACAGATATTTATTATACTATCTAACTATACTTTACAATATCTTAAGGCAAATAGATTATTCCCAGTAGCGTCCAAATATTTACCCTAGTTTCGTGCTTTCGGTCGTAAAATAGCATACAAAATCCACTTTTTTAAAATAGTTGCTCCTAATATATAAATGCCTTCTATTGGGTTCGGCGACGGCAAACACGGTATGCCCGTAGCGATTGTAAGGGGAGGCGACCAAGATGGGAACATTCTTACGGTTTTCACCGACGAAGATAAGGTTGGCAAGAAGGCTAAGAAGGAAAGGGAGGTAGACGCTATTAAATATACAAAGGATTTGAAAGGTCTTAGACCCGCCGAGCGTGTAGCACTATTTAACCGCCTTTCCGAGGCTATGGAGAAACGCATACCGCCTAATATGCTCGTAGGGGAGAATGAGGCTATCCGCAAGTTATACGGTAGGATTGTAGCGGATTCCGATGCGAAGGATTCTAAATCCATAACGCTCCCCGACGACAGCACATTTAATCTGATACCGAATCCAGACCCAGAGAAGCGTAGTGTTTATTATATCGCTGGTGCGTCTGGTTCTGGTAAATCCTATATAGCCCGTGGCTTAGCCGAGGGTTATAAGCGACTATTTCCAGATCGCCAAGTATATCTTATTAGCAAACTAAACGAGGATAGCACCCTAGATACTATGAAAATAGGTAAGCCTCTGCGTATTGATGTAAAAAGCCTAGTAGAATCCTACCCGACAATCGATGAGTTTAAGGATTGTATGGTTATTTTTGACGACTACGACACATTTCAAAATAAGGAAGGTAAGGTAGTCCAGCAGTTAATAGACGATTTGGCTATCCAAGGTCGGCACACTAATACGACTATGCTATGTTTAACGCATTATATCACTAACTATAAAAAAACCGCTTTAATGTTAAATGAGGCTATGTATTACATTATCTACCCACAATCTACTTCTTTTTCGTCGCTTAAGTATCTTCTGGCGACCCGTGTAGGTATGTCGAAAGAGGATATACAAGAACTACGACGTATGGGAAGATGGGTTTGTATTTATAAAAACTACCCCCAGTTCCTTATTAGCCAACATACGGCTAAACTACTACACCAAGAAAAATGAAAAATGCCCCGATTTAAATGTAGCCATTAAATATAAAAGATGTCGCTGATTAACGCCAAAGTCCCAGCGGTTCAATCGTCGCTAAACCTCGGTTCTGGCGGTGGCGGTTCTGGTCTTACCTCGCTTAATGCTTTAACCGGCGTTGTCAATCTTACTAGCACTGATACTAGTATATCTATCACGGCGGATGCTGTTTCTAACACTATCAATCTCCAGACGGCTGGTGGTGGTGGTGGTGTGGAAGGAACACTTTACGTCGGAACTCTTACCACCGTCGATTCCCCCTCTATCGTGGGGTCGGTAGCCGAGCGTGTTGTTGGTTTGGGGGCATTCCCCGCCCCCGTCGCAGTCGTAGCCGGTCAGACGTATAGGTATCAACTCGTTCTGGAGGATTTTACGCTTACAAATGGTTCGCTGATTTCCACACCATCGTCCCAGTGCGGTATTATGCCCTATGTCGGCAATACAGCAACCCAGCCTCCAGCACAGCAAGAGTCCCTCTGGGCATCGGTTTTTACACCTAGCCCCTTCGGTGTTCTAACGACCGATGTATCGCCTTATGAAGTCACCATCGTCGCACAACCCGCCCCACCATCGTCGCAAGTCCTATCCTTTCCCTCACGGTTTGTCACCGACGGTATCTTTGTAGCGGATTCTACGAGTGCCTTCCTTAATGTCTGCTGGAGCGGTCTTCAAGGTGCTGGTTTTAACCCTAACGCACTTAACATTGTGGCTGGAACTGCTGTTCCCTTCCAGTTGCTCCTCTCGAGGGTCAATCTCCTTTAATCATAACGACAAAGTCCTTAATAATATTATCCCAGTTTAACTTTACGGTAGGCTTTTGTTTAGTTTGGACTAATCTAAATCCTTCCGCAAAAGCCTCTGGCGATGCTGTTTGCGAATATGCCCCGTTTGCCTCGTTATATCGTAAATGTGTTCGTGTAGTAGGCTTAATAAGCACGGCAGTTTCATCATTTAACCACGACCTATACGAGCCGATATCTAGTGCTATTTGAGGCTTACCTAGATATGCCATATCCATAGCCATAAGCCCCCAGCCCTCGCCGTCGCTAGTATTTATACCGTAATCCGCTACATTATATAGCAGATTTAGTGTTTCGTCGCTTACCGAGGAGTCTAGAACCGATACATTTTCTAGAGGAATCTTCTCTATAGCAAGTAGTATATCAAGATTATAAAAACCCTTCGGATTTGTAAGCACAATCAGATGCCCCTTACCACCCCCCTTTAGGTAAATGAAAAAACTCTGAAAAAGCAAGTCCAACCGTTTTCTAACGGAGTTGCGACTAACGCATATAAATACTGGTGTTGTTTCGTCTAACTTTAGTTTTGCCTTAAGTGCCAGTATATCCTCGGCTGGAACTGGTTTTATATGGGAAGATGGTGCGTGGTTGAGAACATACTGCGGTTCTTTTATAGGCATACGCCACTGCTCCGAGAATACTAGGAACTTATCGGCTGGTATATTAGAAACATTACATAGTTTATATACTTGGTCTAAATAAACCCATAACTTATACGTCCGCTTCGTATTTAACTCCTTACATAGATGCGAAAGCATATAGGGACTTTCGTATAGGATTACGATATCGGCTTTACACAGTTTAAAATATTTCTCTAACTTCTTTTCGCCCATATTCATTTCACGAGGATCGCCGTCTCCTAGATATGTAGGGGCGTATTCGCTAAGCCCAGTAATCTTAGGTCGGACTTCTGCTTTATCTTTAAGCCACCCATAATGATAAACCTTAATCCCATCTACAGCAACTAACCGCTGTAGTATTTCATAAGCGACTCTAGAATATCCACTTAATCCATTATAGTGTGCGGAGCAGAAGGCGACATTCAGCATTTTATATTTACCGGAAAGATATTTTTTTCACGGATTCGCTTTTTCACTTTCTTCTGGTTTGAATGTTTCTTGTAGTTTTGCTACGATAGGCGGTGTAGTATTTTCTATATCTATAGAGGCACTAATCTCCCTATTACAACACATACTTCTACATCTGCGGTGATTAATAGCGTTGTATAGTATATATGCTATACCTAATATTAATGCTACTGATACACCGCCGATCGAACCACTAGCCAGAGTTGAACTATCCATATAATAGGGTAAATAAAAAAACCTTACCCTATTAGTATGGAAACACCAGTCCAAAATACCGTAGAAGCCACAGAGCGTGTTATAGAATATCCGTTATCTGACGGCGATATAAATAGACTGCTTAGCCCAGACACCAAAATCCTTATATATTCCGACCTAGAAAATATAGGTAGTATAAACGAGATATTTGACCCTATGGGTCGCTGTATGTTATTATACCCAGTTTCGTCGGAGTATAGCGGTCATTGGGTATGCTTAATAAAGCACAAAGACCGAATAGAGTTTTTTGACCCTTACGGAAAAGCCCCCGATACAGAACTTAAGTGGATTGGTAAGGCAAAGCGTAGGGAGTTTAATGTAGAAGAGCCGACGCTTACTAGATTGCTAAAGGAAAGTGGGTCTAAGGTATCATACAATAGCCACGATTTTCAAGAAGACGATCATAGTGTTAATACTTGCGGTCGTCACTGCGTCGTGCGTTTAATGTTTAAGGATATGTCGTTAGACCAGTATCGTAAGATGATAAAGGAAAGTGGGCTTTCACCAGACGAGTTTGTATCGGGTATAACATATTTAAAACTTCAGAAATAAAGCAAGTAAAAATATATCTTAAGAGTATAATAGAAATGTCCTACCGTTCGAGCATAGAAGTCGTAGGTAATAACACCGACCCCGATATCGTGTATTATAATGCCGATATAGTCGCCGATGCGTTTGACCCAGCATCACTAGGCTTAGATAAAGATCCGCCCATTCGCTTCCAAGAAACACGCTCTACACCGCTTATTAACGATATAAGCAAATACATGTTTTCCATTATCCGATTTACGATGGACGGGGCTGGTAAGGATTTACCTATTTTCATCCCAAGCGTTAATGATAACCAGTCAGACCCTAACCTTACCGACTATTCCGTATCCATTTCCTATACAATCTATTACCTAGACCCTACAACGGCTACCGAGTCCAATGTGACCTTTACGGCTCAGCGATATGTATATTACCAGCCAGAAACCCTACTAGCACCGCTACCAGCCCCTCCAAATACGATTAATCCTAACGGCGTTTATGCGGGACAAGATTTGCGTGGGCGGTATTACTTCGTCTATACATACCAGCATTGGTTAAACCTCTGTAATAAGGCTATGAGCGATATGTTCTACGATACAGAACTTGCCGTCCCTAATACAGCACACCCAACGCTGTCTATAAAGTCGCAGTGGAATGCCTTCTGGGCGACTTTAGTAGCGGGTCAGCCAGAGCCAGACCCAGCCCCAGTCTTACAAGGGACACCGCCTTACCTTACCTACAACTACGACGATGGTCTTTTTTCCATATGGGGAGATGTATATTGCTTCGGCGACGGTGCTACATATAACCCAGCGTCGGTGGCTAGTCCAGTCTCTACGGCGTGGTCGGCTACGCCCACCTATTACTATGCTAAGACTGGTGGCGTAGATTACCAAGGGTCAGAGGTAGCACGGTTATATTTTAACACGAATATGATGGGATTGTTCGATAACTTCTATAACTACTATTTAGGTGCGGAAACGCCCCTAGGTTTTACTAACCAAATCCTATTTCAGAACCTCCCCGTAAAAGGCACTAATAGTAATAATATACAATCCACGTCTACGCTAAGTGCTTTTACAAATACCGTGGTTGGGTCTAACCCGACGGTAGTAGGGACAAATAAACAATATTGGGTAATGACGCAGAACTACAACAGCACCTCCACGCTGTGGAATCCTATCTCGTCTATCGTGTTCTCCTCTACGATGATCCCGATATTTCCAGAACAGACCGGCACTCCTTTGTTATACGGCGAGGGCAACAATAATGCCCCTAACGAATCCACGTCGTCATTTGCCCCGATTATTACCGATATTTCTATACCGATGGAACGAGCAGAAGATTATCGTGGTTTCCTATCTTACACGCCTACGGGCGAATATCGCCTTTCCTCATTTACTGGGTCTAGGGCTGAACTGCGTAATATTGATATCCAAGTCTTCTGGAAAAATAGGATTAATAACATCCTATACCCGATTACTATGTTTAACCTCTCCAGCGTTTCCATTAAAATGATGTTCCGCAAGAAGTAGATACGAAAAATGAAAATGCGTCATTTTTAAATATGGACGATAAATATAAAAGATGACCGATGCCGTTCAGAAGATGTCCGTATATGACGACCGCATCGTCCAGACACAGCCTAAATATGCTGTAGAGAAGGGTGCGTTATCGCTCACAAACGCCCCTTTCTCGGCTCTATCTCAGACTTCGTCCCAGCATACTTATAACATTTCAGTCCCGTCAGAAGGAGTGTTTATTGATAGGGCTGTAGAATGGCGGTCTACGTGCTACCTCCAGTTTAATGCCTCTCCTAATACGCCCTCGGCGGTGGCTAATACGCCTATCTGCGTTCTCGGTCGTGATGTGGCTCTGGCTATGTTCCCCCTTACTACGCTAGTCCAGACGATGACGGCGACCATCAACGACGCAACTGTGACTATGAATACTGGCGATGTCCTCCATGAGGTTCTCCGCCTTACGGATTACGCTAAGAACCGCATTCAGCGAACTTGCCCTAATATGATGGATACATACGCAAACTATAACGACGCTTACCAGACACTTCGCAATCCTCTGGCTGATTTTAGCACGTCTTTGGGTCGTGATGAAATCCCTAACGGTGCGTGGGGTCAGTGCGTATGGACGAACCCCGCTGGTGTCCCGCTGTCCGCCAACGGCTCTTATACAAGCAACGGTGTGACGGTCAACTACACAAATGGTATCCCAGTCCAGACTGCGGTAGATCCCCCAGCCTCTTACCCCCTTTTCCTTTCTTTCACTTCTAACGAGAAGTTGGTGCTTTCTCCCTTTATCTTTAGCGATATCCACGAGATGGAAACCGGTATTTTTGGCGTTCAGAATATCCAGTTGGTTATTAACCTTGCTAACCCCAGTTTTACTAACCAAGTTGGTCGTGTTCTCCGCACTTGCTCTAATCTTACGACGCTTTCCGCTGTTGGCTACAACGCATCGGCTACGCAGAACTCTGGCAACCCTTTCTCTAACAGCCGAGTGAATGTTCAGTTTCTTACGCCTTCCCTTAGCATTCCGCTACCCGCAAAATCGGTCGTCCCATATTATGAGTTCCCTCGATATGTTTCTAACCAGACGCTCGTTAATAGTAGCGGGTCTGCTGGTATCTCGGCGGGTCAGAACGCACAAGTTCAGTCGCAGACTATTACACTGCCGTGTATCCCAGACCTCATTATCATCTATTGTAAGCCACAGCAATATGCCTCCACAGATGCGGACTGGTATCTCCCCATTACGCAGATCTCGGTCAATTTCGATAACTTCTCGGGTCTGTTGGCTTCCCACACGGCGGAGGAACTCTACGGTATGTCCGTTAATAACGGCTTAGAGATGGACTGGAACTCGTGGCTCGGCTACAGCACTAGTGCGTTGAACGGCGGTCTGGCTAGTAATACGAAAGTGCCGTTGGTTGGTGGCTTCCTAGTGCTGAAGCCCTCTAAGGATATTACACTCCAAGAGGGACAAGCCCCGAGTGTCGTAGGAAACTACACATTCCAGTTTAACGCTACGGTTAATAACTGGACGGCTAATACAGTTTCTAACGCAACTCTGTATATCATTACGGCAAATAGCGGTTATTTTGAAACCGTGAAAGGCAGTTCTCGTGTCATTAAGGGTGTGCTTAACGAGGCAGACGTTATTAACGCCCCGATGTCCTCTGCTGGAACTCGTAGCAACTTACAGCGTATCGTGGGCGGTCGTGGTTCTCTGGCTAAACTCGGCAACGTGCTGGGGCGTGTTAGGGAGTTTATGAGCCACGCACCCTCTGGTAGTGCTAGAAGCGGTGGGGCTTCCAGCGGTGGTGCGGAAAGCGGTGGTCGTGCCTCTGGCGGTCGCCCTAGTGGCGGACGAGCCTCTGGCGGTCTAGCAAATCGCCTTATGATGTAAATAAAATAGTTTCCCAATATATAAATGAGCCTTCCGAAGCCTAGGACGATTTGCGATAACTGCTCGTCTTGCCCTTGTAAGACCGGCGAAAGTCCATTATTCCATTATAGGAACAGCCCCGACCTTGCTGTATGGTATGGTAGGGGTGGAAATAATGTTTCGCATTCTACGCTTTATCGCCCCGACGAGTTTCCACAAACTATAGAAATAAAAATCGCACACCCTTATGGGGCTAGTCCCAACCCTACCTTTTCACTTCCGACAATCACCACTTCGACTATAATGTCCGATATAAATGCGTCGCTGATATTGAAAAAATAGGGGATTATACGCTATTATAAACTTTATGTAGTTTTACTACCTAAGGCTTACAAACTGGAGCTTTACGCTGTCCTATCACCAAAGTATTTTTAATGCTAGATTATTAGGGGAATACTTATCCGATCGCCATTTTCCCTTTATATGTTCGTGCGAGTTATGGAAAGTCCTCTGCTTAGTAAGGGCATACCCTTTGGCGAGTTTTTTCATATGCTCTAAATGACTATAAATCAAAAAATCCCCATACTCAACACGACCGAACTTTCTAACGCTTCCATCTGGGGCATAATATGCGAGTTTATGGAACTTATCATTAGCAAACTCCAACTGGCTAGGATCATACCCAGCCGACGACGCTCTACGCCTAGCATCTGCTAAATACTTATCGCACGAATACCCGTCGGATTCTAACTGAGCCTTGAACTTACCCGCACATTTACAATCCTTAGCGTTAGCCCCGCATGAACCTCTGCCTCTACCAAATATAGTAGATACATTATGGGCTTTAAGTCGTTTATTTACCCACGCAAACGGACTGGCTAGTGTATTACCTATACTATCCAGCCACGAAATACCGGTATTGACTATAGGCTTCTGCTTAATCTCTGTATTTATAACCTCCGTTCCCTTAGCCCTATTAGTCATTAGTGCTAGAAGCGGGTCATCCTTATGGGAAATACGCTTATTAAGTGTAAGGTCGTAGAACTTGCTTTCTACTGCTGGATTAAACGATAGCCCCTCCTTTACCCAGCCGTCGTTAATAAGGTTATCTACGATAGCACCGCCTAGACTATGCCCTACAGCGTAATAGGTAGCCCTAGGAAAACGCCGTTTTATTTTTTTCATTTCTTCTACATCAATCTTATAGCGTTTAGTAGTATTAAGTATAGAAGCCGGAATAACTGCGTCGGCTTTAAGGTCGTTAAAATCGGTAGGCACAGTTCCACGGGCTTCTATAATGATTATATCGCCTTTCTTATAGGCTTTTATAGTAGGCGATGTATGAACTAGTTCCCAGCCGTCGAGTAGTTTAGGCGGGTCTTTTTTGTATGCGTCTTCCGCCATATTTCCTAGGGTTTCCCTACTAGCAATACTAGGAGGAATATCACCTCCCTTTAGAACACGCTTTAACTCCTCTGCTTGGTCGGAATATTCCGCCGATAGTTTAGCCTTCGTCGGACGCTTAAGAATCCCTAGCAGTTTCTTATGTTCTTTCACGAACTCTGTATGGGGAATAGTGATGGGCTTAGCACCCCCCTTACGACTTTCTTGTATGCCGACAGCACTCATCTGTTTTTTAACGGCTTCCAAAGATAGTGGGCGTTTAGATAGGAAAGACCCGTCCTCCTTCTTTAATCTATAGCCATCTGGAAACTGAACTATATCATAAGGCATTCTATAACAAAGAGAGAGATTATATTACAGCAAAAACAGAATGTAGGCTGATGTAGGCTAAATCGCAGACCTTCTGCTGTCCTTGGGGGTAGTCTTTTTTCATAGGGGGGACTCTACGATTTAGCCGTCATTACCCTACATCCTATATTAATATATAAGACTTTTGTCCTAAATATTAATAAACTATATTACCTAGTGCTTACTCGTCGTCGCCTTCTACTACTTCGTTCGTTAGTAGTATCGGTTTGCGTATTAGCCCCATATATACTGCTCCAGTTCCAGTTCTACCGTGGGTTATACTATTAAATGTTAGCATCTGCTTAAACCACCTATCGTCGCATTTCTCTACCTTGTTATCATCCATGTATGCTTTCTTAAGATCCCGTGCCGTTATCTTATCGGCATCATTCTTTGTTATAGTATAGTATGTATTAAGCCACCCCTTGAGCGGGTTGTTATCGTCTATGTATTCGCCAGTAGAGGCTTTAACTGCCTCGGGTAGTTCTATACACTTTGCGGTATGGAGTTTAGTCGTGTATATCTCCGTTAGCATTAGTATAAACTCGTCCCGCCACTCGTCGCTCTGGCACTTAATATTCTTAACGTCTGGGTCGCCTTGTCGCTCGTGCGGTAGCGTAGGCTTTGCTACGAAGTTAAAGGGGAACTTTATAACTTCCATTCTGCGTTGGACTCCGTTATCTACCTTACTTAACTTAGGTATATCGTTGGCTTGGAAAAATGGCTTATACATCGGCTTAAACTTAAATATATGTTTGCTATGTAGCGTTCGTGCTTCCATCGGGTCGCCACCGCTAATCTTCTTAAGCATACTAACTTGTAGTTTCTCGTTAGTTTCGGGTTCGCTACTCATCATCATACGCTTATTACGGGCTTCTACTAGGGCTGGGACTGGTTGGTCTAGGCGTTCTTGTATCTTGGTAAATAGGCTTACATTAACTGGGTAGTAGTAGTTTCCGAACGCTTTCTGTAGTAGTTCCGTTATAACTCCCTTACCGTTGCCTCCAGCCCCCGTAAATACATAAAACTTCTCGAACTTGTTAAACCCTAATAGGCTACTTGCTAATACTTCCATAAGGTAATCCGTTATGCTTTGGTCTTCAAAAAGCCCTAGTAGGAACTTTTCTATTTCCGCCCTTACTTTCTTATTACCGCTAGGTATCTTGTAGCCCGTTGTTATACTAATCATATCGCTAGGGCTAATCCTTCTAAACCCGCCCTTGTTAAGGTCGTATAAGCCGTCGCTAAATGCGTATAGGTAAGGGTTTGTATCCATTTTTGTTTCCAGTTCTGGGTCGTTGTAATAGGTATCTAAAAAACTAACTACACCGCTACAGAAGTCTGCTCCGCCTAGCGTCTTGTAGGACTTGTGTATAAGGCTAATCTTTTCTTCGCATTCCGTCTTTAGTTCCTTATCCTTCTCTGGGTCTTTACAACCGCTACGCAGTTTAGCATACTTTGCTAATACGGATTTCTTAGTATCTAAGCATAGTTGTTGGAAGGTATTACTAATATCGCCCTTAATACCGCTTGGTATAGCCTTCTCGCTATGCGACCATGTATTATTGCCCGTTATACTATACCATCCTAAATGCTCGTTGTATATATACTTATCTGGGTTAATGTTGTAAAAGTATTTTGCTATATCGTTGCTATTAAGTAGCATTAGCATATTTAAAAAGTCCTTACGGTTTTCCATTAACTCGTAAAACTTAGTAGGGTCGTCCTTCTTAAGCATATGCCATAGCGTAGCACTTGTTAGCATCTTATCCCTACGCTCCTTACCGAAGGTCGCCCACTTTGCCTTACAGTCCCGCTTACTAAGCCCGTTGGCGTATCGCTTGTAGTGCGTTCGTGTAGCGGTGTCCCATATTTCTAAGCCCACCTTCTCGTTATGGCATACTAAGCCTATCTTAAGCCAGTCGTCGTAGTTCTCGTAGCGTTTAGTAAGGGCGTTAATAACTGGTAGTAGTTCGTGGTCGCCTACTACCTCGTCTACCGTGCTAATGGTATGCGTTTCGCTTACGTCTTCCTCGGCTTCCTCCTCCTCCTCTACTGGTGCTACTATACCCGCTACGAACCGGCTATCTAGTTTTAATAGGTATTCTAATACCTCGTCTGGTATTTCGCTAAGCCCTTCGCCCATCGGCTCTTTGATCCACTCGTAGGAGGCTAATACCTTGCCCTCGTGTTCTAGTCGGCTTGGGCTACAAAATATAATAGCGTCGTCGTTGCGTATATCTAGTTCTAGGGGTTTGCTAGTAGTCGTCTTAAGTTTGTCGGTATATTTGTATAAGTAGTGGTAGCCGTGGTTAGTCTTTGCGACCATATTACATTCCGTCATTAAGTCTATTAGTTCCTTATTGTGGTCGGCTTCTGGGTTATCTATATCTATTACGCTTATACCGCTCTTAACGCCCGTTAATATTGCGTATTGCGTATCGGCTTTTAATACTCGTGTGGCTTCCTCCTTCCACTTTCCTACGGGCTTGTAGCCCTTTACTACTTCCCCCGCCTTATTTTTACTTACTTCTAACTTTACGCTAGTTAAAGTAAAGCCCAGTTCGCCGTAGAGTGTAAAGTCGGGTATGCTCGTCTGCCAGTCGGTCATCTCTTTTATGACTGTGGTCGGGGTCTTTTGTGTGGCTTCTAAACGCACCGTAGGTTCTGGGGTCTGGGGCATCCTTTTATGACTGTGGATGACTTTAAAATCTGGGATGCCGGACACTTGAGCCAGACCGGACACTTCTTTACCAGCCCACATTCTTACTCTATACTATTTTTACATAATATTTGGTAAGTTTCTATACATTATACGATACTTAATAGTAAAAAAAATATTTTTTTTACTTATAAGTAAGTCTATTTCAGTTATTCTTCTTTACATATCGTAAGAATACGATAGAAAGTGGTAAAAATGTTCCCACTTTGTATCGTGTAAAAATGTCCCTAATACTACCCCCTTTACCGAGTCGGCATTTTTCACCAACTTCCAGACTCGTATGGTGATCCGCCTTCCATTATAGGTTCTGCGATAGGATGAATGGGTTCATCCGCACCACTATCGTCTGCTTTCTGCCTAGTATAACCGAAATACGCACCTTGGTGCGGTGTCTGGTTTTGTCCGTAATATCCCCCATATGAACTTGAGCCTTTCTTAGCACGAGGCTTACGCTTTGGTTTAGGTGCTTCTTCCCCTACATGAACGATAACATTCTCGTCGTTCTTCTTAGCCCTAGGCTTACGCTTAGGTTTCACTACGTCTTCGCCGATTGCCTTAGACTCTGCTATAATAACCGCCCTATCGGTGGCATTACGCCTATCGAAATGCCCTACAGCACCTTTAGCCTTCTTAAACGCTTCCCACGGTTTATCTGTGCCGTCGCTCTCAATATATATCGCACCCCTATCGTTAGCCTCCTTAAACTGCGATTTGTCCTCTTCTGTGATATCTGGGGACGACCAGTTATTGCTAAAGGTGTCGCTTAGGATATCTTCCGCCCTATCGTCAAACTTATATGTGCCGTAAAAAATCTCGTAGCGGTATCCACCCTCTCCAGCCTTCTGCCTTACATATGCCTTAAGACCATACCATTTTATACCGCTTTGACGTGCGTATTTTCTAAACCACGCTAACAGTTTATCACCGCCGTTAATCGTAATAAGAACCTTACCCTTTATCTTAGGATTGTTGGGGTGATCGTGCGGTGCTTTAGGGTCTGGTATGCCGTTCATAGATTTGATGAAAGCCTCAAAGTTAAAGGCGTATTTATTACCATAACCGCCCGTGGCTTGGTAGGGCGGGTCTAACATAAAGAATGTGTTAGGGCTATCGTAATCCTTTACCAGTTCGTAGTAGTCGCCGTTATACACCTCAGTCTTCGCTAGGCGTTGGTTATACTGATGTAAGCCACCCTCTGCGGACAGCAAAAAGCGAACGATTTCGTCCATAGGCACTTTCGCAACTGGACTCTTTGCCTTACCATCTCTATAGGCAATCATAGCGGTAGAGTCAATAACACCGCTACCGCCGAACCCACCGCAACTGCGAATCTTCTCATATATTAGTTCTACTAGCGTAGTCTTACCCTTCAAAATCTTCTTTTCCTCTTCTGTAGCCTCTTTATCTGGGTTATCTACTACATCGGTGCGTTTGCGTAGCCATTCCGCCATAGTTGTATTAGGCAAGTTCTCGGCTTCTAGGCTACTAATCAAATCTGTGGGTTTAGACTTACTAGCCTTCTTACCCGCACCGCCAGTATAGTCTTCTATAGACAGCCTATTAGCACGTGTCTGGTCTAGCAAGTTTTCACCAGCACGATACAAAGCGTATAGGAAAAGGGCATCGGACTCCGAATATTTCTTAACGCTATCGTCCTTTAAGTCCTTAAACATAAGGGATTTCTCATTACTTGCTGTAGGCTTCTTATTAGACACCGATATAAATCGTAGTTTATTGCCTAGCAGTTTAGAAGTCCATTCACTTGCTGGTATCTTACCAAATGCTCGTTTCTCTGCGGAAGCCCCCTTATCTGCTATTTTTTCTTCAATAAATCGTTTTAGGTTAAGGTTTTCCGATAGATAAGTCTTGCGGAAGAATAGTGCCGATTTAACATAGGCTCGTGTATCCTTATCGTCGCTCCAATCCTTAAGCATTTCCGACGGTGAGCGGTCTTTAAGTGTCTTCCACTGCTTAACAATAGTATAGTTCCAGTCGTTAATAGCCTCTGTTGGTGCGGGTTCTTTAACCAAATATATAGCACCACCGCCGATGAATGGTTCAACATAGGTGCGTAGGGCTTCTGGAGGCATATGCTTGGTTAGCCAAATGGCGATATCTTCCTTAGTTCCTACACGGCAAATATAGGTAGAAAGGGGGTGCTTAGCACTTGCGTCAACTATATCGGTAGCACCCGATGATTTAGATTCTTCTTCTAGTTCTCCTAGTTCTCCCACGGTAGATAGTATATTTTCCAACTCTGGAACTTCATTCACTATCTCGTTAGTTTCACGCATCAAAGTTTGCGATTGCGGTCTGACCCAGTTGGTTTCCGTAATGGTTAGCGTAGGTAAAGGGATTTCTGGCTCAACAATGGATAGAGCCACTTGCGTGGGGACTTGTGCTGTAGCCAGTAGTTTCTTAACTATCTGTTTCTGAACCGGTGCGGTATATACTGGCTTAGGTTTGGGGGGACTTTCGAACATTTTATTCAGTTGTGCCTCGGACACGAACCCACCTAGTGTTGGATCATACACGCCTACACGTGTAGCACGGGTAGGAATAGGTATCGCTGGGGTTGCCCCTAAATATGTGCGTGTTCCAGTAGGCTTAACACGGGTAGCCTTACTGCTTAGTTTAGAAGCGATAGGAGTGACGAATGTGCCTACCTTTTTCGCTCTGCTGTCTGCTAAAGCACTTTTTAACCCTTTGTTAAGGTGTTCTAATGCCCTAGTAAAGGGGTCGGTTTTAGCACCACCATACATAAACGGTTTCTCAATAGACATCTATATAACATAAGCAGATAATATTTACCGTTATTTAGATGTTGGCTGATGATGGCTAAATCGCAGACTAGCCCCTAGGAAACCGAGGTTAAATCATATAGCCGTAAGACTCTACGATTTAGCCATCACTACCCGTCATTATGGTAGGCTACTATACTTCAACTTAACACTTTCTGCGACTGTTCCGCCCACGACTTCCAGATCGGAAATAGCCCCCATAGCAGACATGTAGAACTTCACGACGAGTTGCGATAGGAGAAAGCCCTTATGCTCCAGAACTTGCTTATACGCTAACTGGAGTTCGGGTTGCTGTTTCTTGTCGTCGTATTCAATCCGCAGTTTTGCTAACTCAATATACCCATCTGCGATTCGGTTCATAAGTTCGGAAGCGTTATCATCTACAAAGAACTCTGGGATAGCGGTAGTGTCGCTAGGTTTGATTACCGTGTTGGACGACATTCTTATATTCTAGTCGGAGGTTATTTATTTTTCATATTTTCTTTTTTACTCTTTGGCGTAGTTTAGGGCTTCATTAACCGTGTGTCCCATAGCATCTGCGGTTTCCTTCATATCCTTTATATCATACTTGTTGGATAGGAAGATATGTCGGAGCATAGAACTGCCGATTTTCTTACCTAGGGTCTTATTAAGGACTCGGGTAATGCTATTAACGGCGGACAGCGGAGAGCCGTCCTCGTAAGTTAAAAAGCGGAACTCGGTGTTCTTGCTAACCTTTCCCTTATGAACTGGAGAGTGTCGGAGGTATGTATGGACGGCATCCAGAAGTTTGGGACTTGCCTTAACATCCACCACTTGCTGTCCGTGCTTCTTAGCAGTTTTATACTTATTAAATATCATCGTATTAGTAGCCCAATCATAGTAGTTCTTAGTCTTATCTTTCTTATCGTCCCATTTTCCGACCACATACATATCGCTATAGTCGGCGTTGCGACGGGGCGGGATTTCCGTGTATAATGATAGGATAAGCCACGATAGCAGTTGGTTATACTGCTTAGGCGTAATCAGTTTATTATTTGCGAAAGTCATTACCTCTTCCTTAAGGGTTTCTACTAACTTCTGAACGTCTGCCCACTCCATCCAGTTGTCGGACTGTTTATCGGTCTTTGTATCGGATTCCTCCTTCTTCATATCTCCAGCCTTAGCCATCATAGCGTCGTAGTAATGCTGGTAGATTTTCTTATATGTGGGCTTATCCTTAAACAGCGAAAGGACGCTAACGATAGAGGAAAGGTAAGTTTTCTTCGTGTTGTCGGCGTATTTACTAAGCAGTTCATCAACCGTTTCACTATTCTTAAGGAACGCTAGATTGTTAAAGGGGGTCTTATTGTTAAGCGTCCAGAGGTTCTTAATATACAAAGACGCACTAGACTCTGCGATCTTCTTCTCTTCTACCAGTTTCTTGCCGAGGTCAACCATAAAGTCGGACACACGCATCGCCATTTTATATTCTTACCGGATAAAAAAGTTTTTTATATTTTGTTAAATCCCATGCTTAAACGCAAAGTTCTCAAGTGGGAACAGCATTCGTCGTGTTCTATAGTCCATCGTCTTATAGTTGCCCGACCCCAGTAAATCGTGTATAATAACTGCGACTTCGGGGAGCGGTTCGTCATTAAGTATTCTTTCTAGGAACTCCTTATTACGCTGTTCTTTACGAGCGTGGTATCGTTTTCTGGCTAGTTCGTTTCGGTGGGCGACGGACTCCATATATTATTACAGATTATTTTATTTTGTAATAATATAATGGAAGCCCCGCATATTACAGTCTGCGATATTAATAGCGATATCAACACACTACAATCAGCCGATATTTGTGCCGTTAATGGGTCTATAGAAATGCTCGGGCTAGAGAACGCTACTACATTTGTAAAGGAAATCGTAGATAGTAATAAGTTTCACTATATTATTTTTACATATATACCTAACCAAGGCATTTGTAATAGGTTTAACGCAAGATGTCTATATGCTCTGGGAAATAGGGCGGTTTATATAGTGGATGTTCGATTGCTAGTTTATGCCCAAGGCGTGGTGGAGGCTCTGGCTCAGTAAAGTGTCCGGTCTGCGTTTCGTTGGTAAAAAAAGTTCCTTCGGCTTGAGTATAAAAGGATGGTCTACTACCAAACGCCGATGAAGTTAATACATAACGCAGAAGTCGCACCAGAAGATGAAAATGTCCTATATTTAGTATCGCAAGATAAGACACGCCGAGCCAAGGGCTTAAAGACCCTAACCCAAGCCGAGAACATAGAAATCGGGCTGAAAAATGAAGACGCTATACACCATATACTAGAAGCCAAGTTTAACTGCGACTTATTTAAGGATACGGACATATACGGAAAATGCGACTTTTATAATAACGAAGTAATAGCCGACGCTACTATAGGCGTAGAGTGTAAGGGTAGGGTAGATATAGCCCACGACCTATACGCCGACGGCGGGTTCGTAGATGTTCATAAGGTAGAAGCCCATTTAGCGGGAAAACAATACTATTATGTATTTACATACAATGATGGTATTTTTTATACGCCCTACGATAAGGCTAGATTTGATACCTATAAGATTAACACAAACTTTACGGAATACCGTAAGGAACTAGGGCGATACGAAAAAAGCCCTAAGTATGAGATACCCCCTAAGGATATGCGTAAGATATGCCTATTTAACCTCTAAAAGTTTAGAACGCTTACCGTGCTTAATGCCAGTATGGACTGCTCCATCTGCCATTATGTGATATTTTCCGCTATAAGGCTTACCATTCAGATACAACTGCTTAATAGGCTTAGCACCACCACGAACGGGTCGGCGTTCATACTGTTGGGCGTAATCTACGATACGATTACCGCCCTCTTTCGGTTCATCGCCCTCGTCCACGTGTTCTACATAGTTTTTCTGCTCGTCAAACTCCCCAGAAGGGTCTATTTCCGCCCTAAGGCGTGGGCGTTCCCCACTAGGCTCGTCGCTAGGTTCGGTCATTATCAGTTTAACGATTGCCCGTTTAATCTGCGTAATGATATGGATAGCCTTAAAATAATCTTGCTTTAGTGCTAACAGCCGACTCTTTCCCCTAACTGCTGTAGGGTCTCCGTCGTCCTCCTCACGAGGTCTATCGGCATCCATCGCTACAACCATATCGTGGAGTTTATCACGCTCCGCCTCCCATCTACCCATAATACCTAAAAGCCGATCTACATCTGGCTTTACACTAACCGCTCTACTACCGATTTCACGTGCTTGTCTTGCGTCCCTATCGCTACGTGTATTTAACTGGTTGGCTTGGATTCGTGTGACTAATGGTGTTGGTTGGTTCTCCTTGGCTAACCTCCCCATCATTCCTTTTGTTTCTTCGTCTGGCTCGTCTGCCTTACCAGAACCTACAAAACTTAACTTCTTGTAGCGATTTACCGAAGGCTGTGATACACCAGTTTCTTTTGCGATCGCTCGTTCGGACATAGTGGGATTCGCCTTAGCAAACTCTTGAACCGCCCGTTTAATATCGGGGTATTTTGCTTTAATCCCAGCCCACGAGTTATCGGGCTGAGCTACTGCTGTAGGGGCTTTCGCCTTTGCTGTCTTCGGCTTCTTAATCTGATGGACGAACATATCTCGGAGGTAGGTAGATGGGTTATTCATCTTATTCAGATTAAACTTACCGCTTTTCTTCTTACGACCATTCGGGTAATCACTAGGTTTCATACCTTTAGCCTTCGCAATCATAAGTCCGATATACCCAGCATTCTTATTACCACGAGGCATACCGTCGCCAAACATATGGCTATCCGATTCATATTCCGACATTCTATACTTAATGAATAGATTTTAGTTAAATAATATGTTATACTAGAATATAGAATGCCACGTAATATAACTGGAGCGTGTATGGCTTGTGGAGGCTCTGGAATACATGGAGGAAACGCACCAACACCAGCACCAGTAGGCGGTGCTAGACGCAGACAGTTTCATATGGTTCAAGATATGCGTGGTGTAGAGCCACGCCAGTCGGCGGTTATTGATAGTTTAGAAACACAGTCGCAACGCCCCAATATGGCTGTAGGCTCTGGTATGGGGGCTAGAGATCAGTCGGTGCGTATGGCACATCGTGATCGTGCTAGAATGCGGTCTATGGAAGACCCTCGTTATAGTTTGTGGCGTGGTAATCCTACCGTTAATGCCGAAATGGCACGGGCTAGTGAAATACAGCAAAACCTAAAGGGAAGCGGTTTCCTATCCAGCCTCGGCATTCCTATCCTATCGGATTTGGCTGGTGCTATCGGTTTGGGTAAGGGGCGGAAGGGTAAAAAAATGTCTATGCGTCAGTTTGAACTTCTTAATACACCACCGCCCGAACATCTCCCCGAGGCGGAGAACAGCGGTTGTGCCTACCACGATAAGGGATGTTGGCACGTCGGCGGTAATCCTATCGGCAAAGATGAACTAGAGGAACATGCGTTAAGTGGTGGTAGTTTCTTCGGTGATTTGTGGAATGGTGTTAAGAGCGTCGGCAATTTCGTTAAGCCTTTCGCAGAACCTATAGGAAATCTAGTAGGCACACGCTTTGGCGTTCCGAATGCTGGAACTATCGCCAAGGGTGCTTTAGATATGCTGGGTAGCGGTAAGCATAGGGGACACGAAATGGCACGTCATTCCCTAACAACTCGTATCCCACGACCAGTTGGGCGTGGGTATGATAGCGACAGCAGTAGCGATGAGGAGGGCTATGCCAGAACAGCAGAGCGTCGCCACAAGCAGAGTCCTACGGGCGGTGCTAAGGGGTCGGATGGTCGTGCTAGGCGTAATGCTATCGTGCGTAAGGTAATGGCTGAGAAGGGTTTGAAGATGA
>Ga0114973_10000751_pt1 | contig 24401 bp, 24 predicted proteins | sample M_140807_MF_Meta_FD_87025 | JGI IMG/M metagenome (GOLD analysis project Ga0114973, IMG submission 87025) | Freshwater microbial communities from Lake Montjoie, Canada to study carbon cycling - M_140807_MF_MetaG | ecosystem: Environmental > Aquatic > Freshwater > Lake | place: Lake Montjoie...
AAAAAATAAAATGTGAAAAATAAAAGAGGATGAAAAAAATATAAGATTGATTAGAAAAAAATAAAAAAAATAAAAAAAAAAAAAATTAAAGAAAAAAATAAAATAAAAAATAAAAAATAAAAAATAAAAATAAAAAATATTTATAATTTGTATTTATAATTTGTATTTATAATTTGTATTTGTATTTGTAATTCTTTTATAATTAGTAATGTTTTTTTATTTTTTAACGAATGTTGCGGTGTTTTTTTCTTTATCGTAAACAATATCCAATGGAAAGTGGTCATTATACATCCATGAATACTTACCTTGTACACAAGGTTCATCGCGAAATTTACCGATTTCACAGCCTGTTTGAAGTCCAATTGAAGTCCATTCGGCGGACATTTCTCTATCTAAATAATTTTGAAGTATCCATTCGTGTGTTGTTGATGAAATTATAATTTGCTCACCTGGTTTAACAAGGAATGAATTAAATGATGCTAATCCTGGCATATCAGTTTGCCAAGTTTCTACTTTAATAGGTAATCCGGAATTATTGATAAAGGTTGGGTATTTCTTTGCTGAAGACATTTTAATTTTAGTTCTATGAATTAGATTAAAGAGAGAAAAAGTAATCAATTTTTTTAATAAAAGAAATAGAATTTGAAGTAGAATTTGAAGTAGAATTTGAAGTTAACTGTAGAACTGTGACATACTGCTATAACAGTGGCATTATGTCATTTTAACCCTTTATTTCACTTTTTCTGCTATTTTACATCAATTTGGCTACAAATAAAAAAACTATATGAGCAGCAAATATAGTTAATTAGTTAATTAGTTAATTAGTTAATTAGTTACAAGTTTTAAAATCATATACAATACAGGTAATCATATACATTAAGCATTATCATCTACAGTCCGCTCGAATGATTTTCTCCCTGCTCTCAATGTGTAGGAAATAATTGATGGGCATGCTACGCGGCAAACTGGGCATTTTTGGTTGCTATTTCTGTTTGTAATCCATTTTTCCCAGCATTCTTTACCAAAACAATGGTCGCATTCTGTCGTAACTGATACGCCGTTTGTGTGTCTATCCATACATATAGAACAGTCTTCGCTACAATTGGCCTCGTACCTGGTTTTACCGATGGCTCTATATTTTATTTTTGTTATAAAATACCGTTGCCAAGTCATTCTCTGTGGTTCCATTGGTTCCGCTGCCATAGCCATTGTAACTCCAGAAACAGCACGTATCTGTCGTATGAGCTCGCTTGGTCTAATATGCGCTCTGGGTCTAAGTTCAGCAGCTGGAAACACTCTAACACTTTCCCAGTTCATTTCAGATGCACTCATAGTAACTAATTGCGGCTCTCTTCTCAATGGCGGCGGACTATCTGGCTCTCCTGCAATAAGGTCATCAGCTGGTAACAAAATATCAACTAACTGTGGCGCTCTTCTCATTGGAACAGCTCGCATTTGTGGTGGAGTACCTGGTGGTGTAATAGGGGTACTGACTTCGCGTCGCCTTGTTCTTACCATTTGTCTTGTTGCTCCCATTAATCCGTCAAGAGCTCGTTCTAATTGAGCTGGTTCTAATTCATTACCAGTTTCATAAAGTCTCATTAATCTTCGTTGAATATCAATGTATTGTTCGTGTGACGTCATTTTAATATTATAATTTAAAAGTTGTTAAGTTTGAGTTGGTTAAAGTCTTTAAAAGAAAGTGTTATTAAATCTATCTATCATTGTAGAGAGAAAAAGCAATTCAATTTTTTTATTTTTGTACATCAAAATAAAAAAAGAAAAAATTTATAAAATATTTAAAAAAAATACTTATTTAATTAAATTACAATTCAAATCATATACTATACAAATATACTATACAAATATACTATACATTTTTACCAATCCTCCTCATCCGAGCTCTCATCGTCCTCCATTGCCCAGTCCAATTCTGAGGCCTTTACAGACGGCGCTCTAGCAAAAGCCATATCAACGTAGTCCGAAATCATCCAGTCTTCTGGTTCGGATTCTTCCTCTTCCGCTTGAGCTGCCTCTTGGGTTGCAGGTTTGTTGCGAACAAGCGTGGCCATCGGTGGGCGATAAGTGTTGACTTCGGGCATTTTATCGGCTAATACTATTTCAGGGTATACTTTAGCAAGAGCATTTTTGATGTACTCTGTTTTTTTCACGGGATTTGCTGCGGCTGCTGCCTCGGTTGGTCTTGACTGAACTTGAGGCAACGCTGGGAATTCTTCTGTTGTGGCTACAATTTTGACGGCTTTTGTTGCGGGTTTAAACATAACTGCTGGCATTTTTTCTGGTTTACTTACCTTTTTACTTACCTTTGGCTTGGTTTCTGTGTCGGAATCTGAGCCAAACGCGTCGAAAATGTTGCTCGACTGTTTCTTTTGGGATGGCTGTGCTGGTTTTGCCTTCTCAGCTTCTCTCTTCTCAACTGCTTCACGGCGAGCGGCTTGTTTCAAAGCCTTCTCTTCCGCTACTTTTTGCTCTGCGAGAACTTTACAGAACTTGGGTGTGTGACCACAAGCTCCGCAAAAGCCGCACGATTGGCTGAGTAAAGTAGGGCAGACAACTTTGCCTTCAGGACCAGGAGCTGATTTGACGAAATGGCTAGTGTATTCCTTCTCAGATTTACCGGCATCATGACATACTTTACAATAGGGCTTAACAGCCGATGATTGTTTCTTAGAGTAGTTATTGCGGTTCATATTTAATAGTTCGAAAGTGTTTAAGTTTAAGATTGTTTAGAACGGTTTTGGGGTTGGTTATTAATGTTTTTTATTTTAAATAAAAAAAGTATTTCAATTTTTTTTTATTCTAACTTTAAACTTGGATACTTAAAATTTATAATTCAGTTTTATTTATTAAAAATAAATTCAAACATGAAAAAAAAGGGCCAATTGACCCCCTTTTCATTTATTTATTTAATTAATTAATTAATTACAAAGTAAGTCATATAATATACATAGTTCATTTTAAAGTTTATATTTTATTTAATTTAATTACATTTTAAATTATACTACCGAAGCAGCCTCATTAAAGAGCCAGACAATTAATCGGTAGTAATAGCTGAGTTAAGAGTTAAGTTAATTTTGGGCGCTTTGAAGGCTGCTGGTCGCAATCGCATACATAGGGCTCGTCAGTTGACATCAAGACCGCAAGGTCAATCTGGCGCTTCATATAGTTGACCATGGCATCTAAATATTCTTCGTCGTTAATGCCGTGGTAGCTCTGGGTTTCGCTGTCTGGTTGGCTGTCATTTTCGCTGTCATTTTCGCTGTCATTACGATATTGTGATTTAAGTACTCCTCTAAGAGATTTTTTTACCGGGTCGTAGTACCAATCGAAGAAGTCTTCGTCGCCGTCGCGTTGAAATACAGTTCCCTGATAGGATTGAACATTTAACACACTGGCTTCGCTGGCTTCGATGTCTTCGATGGCTTCGCTGGCTTCGCTAGTATCGTCTGTCTCTTCGCGAATAAAGATGTCTGCTAAGCAGATGTTGATTGTTTCCTCATTGTTGTATGTCATTCTGCCGTCTTTAGCTAATTTACCACAGCCGAGGAAGTTTGCGTAATGTATTTCCTCCAAGCGCTCATCTTCTGGGTCTGGTTGCTCATCGCGTCTGTGTGTCGTTGTGTAACGTACCTTGGTTTGCTTACGACGTTCTTTATTGTTCTTATCGAGCCAATAGTCATCTGTACGACGCAACTTTGCTGAGCGCCCGGGCTTTGGCGTTTGATACTTCTTACCTGATTTATTATCTTTAAAATCATATGAATTTGAGTTAATAGTAGTCATTATTGCTAAGTTGTAAAGGTTTGAGTTGTTAATGGTTTGATAAACTTTGGAAGTTAAGGTGGTATTAAATCTATCTATCATTATAAAATAAAAAAGTATTTCAATTTTTTTATTTTTAAGTTACAAATGAAATAACTAAAAATTTATAATTTTATTTAAATTAAATTAAATATAATTAAATTAAAAAAAGACCGCTATGGTCCCTTTTTATTTAATTATAATTTAATTTACAATACAAATCATATATCATATACTATACATTTAATTCATATACTATACATTTAATTCATATAAGCTTAGTGGCACGACCCTTGACTGTTTTCGTCATCGCTCTCGCAAACGATACGCCCTCCTTTCGGGTGTCCTGAAATAGGCTTCCAAATGCGATATCTTTTTTGGAAGATGTCGTAGAACCTCATTGTGTAATTGTCTTCTCTGTCTTGCTCCTCGTCATATTCGAACTCGTTGTCTGAGGACACGTTTGGTGGCTCACGGTCGTAATCAAAATCACAATCATTAACCATGCATCCCCATTCATCTTGCTGACGGGCGAATTCGTATTCTTCTTGTTCCAAATGACCCTGTTTCTCTCTCCAAGCGTCCATTTGGTTTAACATGTTATTCCAACCGGAAGCAGAATTGTCTTCGTCATAATCGTCGTGGTTCTGATGCTCCGCTGGCTTCAACATATCGCACATATTGACGTTAACCTCATCGCGCTGGATGTCAAAAGAGGTCTTGTCAGTTTTTTCGCCCATGAAGTTGGCTAAATGTATTTCTTCCAAGCGCTCATCTTCTGGGTCTGGTTGCTCCTCACGTCTGTGTGTAGTATTATATGTTGGCTTACCTTTTTTACGGCAGGCACGAGCAGCAAAATTCTTGAAATATTGCTTTGTTGCTCTCTCTTTTTTGCCGATTTTTGTTTTACCTGTATTATTATTTGATTTAGTTATTCTAAATTTTGGGTTTCCCAAACGCTGTTCAATATTATAAATATCAATGGTAGTCATTATTGCTAATGTTAAAGGTTTCGAGTTGTAAAGATTTGAGTTGTTAATGGTTTGATAAACTTTGGAAGTTAAGGTGGTATTATATCTATCTATCATTATAAAATAAAAAGGTATTTCAATTTTTTTTTATTTATTAATTAATTAATTTAAATATTTAAAATTTAAATATAAAATGGTTAATTTATTTTAATTTATTTTAATTTATTTTAAACATTTCATAAAAAATATTTACTAAAAATAAATTCAACTTTAAAATAGAAATTTAACCTTGTTTTATTTTATTTTTATTTTATTTTTATTCAATGGTCGTATCAAAAATAAAAAGAAAATTAAATTCAGTTTGAAATCTATTATTAAAAAACTTATATATTTTTAGTTTTTTATTAATGTCAATAATATAAAGACTTAAAAATAAAAAAAATTGAAATACTATTTTGAGAATATATTTAATTTAGTAATTATTTACAACCTAGTTTTCAAAACTTACAACCATTTAAAATGACAATTGAAGCAAACATGATTATGATATTAAAGACATTAACTACTTTATTTATAATATTTAAAATTTATAAAATTATAACAATTATAACAAACCGCAAGAGAGAACAGCGAGAGAGAGAACAGCAAGAGAGGGAGCAACAAGAGCGTGAACGGATACAACGCGAATTACAACACGCTGAGGAGGTAAGGCGAATTATGCGAGAACAACGAAGGCAACTCATGTATAGAAGAAATAAACCATATATAGACCAGTTACAGATTTATTTGGCAAATCTTGCTAACAGAGAGTACACTGAAGATGAGTGGCCAACATTTTGGACTTGGCACTGTGTAGGTGGAAACACAAAAAAACTCGTCACAAAGGCAAAATTTCATTCAAAATTGAAAGCAGAATGCGCCATCTGTTTTGAAAAGCACAAACAAGGAGATACCGTATTTACCGAATGTGGACACAATTATGGTAAGGAATGCTGGAGAAAATGGATGAGTAACAAAATTGGTAATCATAGTTGCCCTACTTGTCGCGAATTTTGCCCAAAAACAACTACATATGCTCTTCGAGGAAATACAAAAAATGTTGTATAAATTATATAGTACATGAACTTATAAGTATATGAATTTGTAATTGCTTTTAATTTAATTATTTTTAACTTAAAGAAATAAGTTTATAAATTTTTAGTTCTCTCAATTTATAGTTCAAAACTTAAAAAATTGAAACAATTTTTTTTTTAAACAATCGTTGTTAGATTACTATATTTATTCATTTTAAAATGACTACCATTATAGACGAGCGTATGGCTCGATTTGATAATTATTTAAATAAAAGTAAACTTGACCGAAAGCAATATCAATACGATGGAGTTCGTTGGATTTTGAACAACGAGCTCCGTGAAGACCCTGTTCAAAACGTTCGCGGTGGGTTCATCGCAGACGAAATGGGATTAGGTAAGACTATAATGATGATAGGTACGTTTATATGTAATTTCCTCCCAAATACTTTGATTGTTGTGCCACCGGTGCTCATTGATCAATGGTGGGTACAAATTTACCGCACAACTGGGCATAAAGCCCTTATTTATCACGGCGAAAATAAAAAAACTACTACAGTTGACGCCCTTAATGCTGCTAAAATCGTCATCACTACTTATGGGGCTATTACCCTTACCAAAAAACAAGTCAAAGACAAGGCAGTTACAATGCTTCACACCATTAAATGGTCTCGAATTGTTTACGATGAAGCGCATCACTTGAGAAATTCTAAGACTTCTCTCTATGTAGGCTCTAAATTACTTACGGCCAAAATACGATGGCTCGTTTCTGGCACTCCAGTTCAAAATTCAAAGAAGGATTTTTATAGCTTATGTTCTATGATACATCTTCCTGCTAGCTTCTACACAGAGGCCGACAATTTGCGGACTTTGGCAAAGGCTTTCATATTGAAGAGAACTAAAAAACAGGTTGGAATACAAATGACTGATGTGGTTTTAGACAAAAGTATTGTAAAATGGAGTAATAAAAAGGAAATGGAGCTCTCAGAAGAGATACACTCTGCTTTGGCTTTCAGTCATGTCTCGCCTACAAAGTCTACTAACATGTCTATTACCGGTTCAGCAACATTGAAACTCATGTTAAAAGCTCGGCAGTCCTGTATATTACCAAAATTGCTCTCCAAGCGTTTCGTCGATTACAAGACATATCAGGAGGCATTCGATTGTAGTAGTAAACTCGATTATGCTGTCAATAAAATATTGGAACGCAAAAATAATGGCTCTGGAAAGCTCATATTCTGCCATTTTCGCGAGGAAATTGATATAATCGCAAGCAAGCTTGTAGCAGGAGGGATGACTAAGGTCGCTACATTTGACGGCAGGACTACTTCTGGAAAGAGATTTGAAATACTTAACGGAGAGAATGAGGCGCTTATACTTCAAATTCAAACTGGCTGCGAAGGCTTAAATCTTCAGGAAAATTACAGTGAGATATACTTCATTTCACCACATTGGAACCCAGCAGTGGAAGACCAAGCTGTAGCTAGGTGTCATCGCATTGGACAGACTAAGCCTGTTTATGTTGAGCGATTTGAAATGTGCTCATTTGCGCCTCATGAAGAACAACAAATACCTACTAGAACCATTGAAAACTATGTTGGGTCTGTTCAAGACAATAAACGAATGATTGCTAGTGAAATTTTGTAAATCATATTGTATTGTAATAATTAATGATAAATAGTTTTGTTTTTTTTATTTTTACAACTTTTTTTACATTTGTTTTTTTTTAGTTTTGATTTACTTTTATTTTTAAGAAGCAATTTATGTTTTACCTTTTTTGATATTTTCTTTTTTTTACTGCCTCCAGCAGTTGTTGAATGACTAATTGTTTTTTTTAAAACACGTTTATATATTAAATTCGGTTGTATAGCTCTCAATAAATTACTTATAAATGTATATTTTTCACACGTTTCTTCATCAAAATTATCAAATTTTCTACCTATTGAGTCATATATTTTGTTTACATAAACTCGTGTTGGCAATTGCATACTTATATCAGGAAACAGTCTATTTGCTGTTTCTCTTATTTTTCTATTAGTTTCTGCTACTGTCATAATATGACTATTATGATCCATTAATACATTAAAAGGTAATTGTAAAACGTAATCGTTATGCCTTTGTTCTTCTGCAAAATTAGGTGAAATATAACCAAGTGAATTGTACCATGACATAGCGTCAGGGTTAGTTATTATTCTAAGGAGAGCTAAATCTATTTGAAGGTCGGATTTATACGTGTCATAACCTGTTTTGTTCTTACATCCTGTAAGAATTTGTGAATCATCCACTAGCCAAATATATTGTATATCTGGTAATTTTTCTGCCAATTCTTTAAGTAATTGTAATAATTCTTTTCCACTATAATTACACTTTTTTAGATTATGAATTTTAATGGTATTTGTTTTATCAACAATAGTGAAATGTAAACAATACTTTGAATTGTCGGGCGTAAATATTTCAAAGTCATTTTGTTTTTCTTCAAATACAAGGAATTTGTCTGGTTTAAACACACTTTTAACTAAATCTATTCTACTTTCACTTGCTGCTGGTTCACTTTCGCTGAAACTTGTCTCTGGTTCAGGTTTAACTTTGCTCATATATATATTAATTATTTTATACATTTGTTTAATTAAATTAAAATGAATATAAGAAAACTTCTTCAGTTACAGTATTAGCCGGAAACCCTGTCATTTGCCCACTTTTACTGTATAAACTCCACTTTTTCGCCAAAATGTTCAAAATGGCTACCTATGGCTACAAATGGCTACAAGAGGCTACAAATAGGTAACAGCAGCAGCAGCAATCAGCAGCTATGTATACATTTAACTATTACATCTAACTATTACATTTAACTATTACATTTAACTATTACATCTAACTATTACATTTAACTATTACATTTAACTATTACATTTAACTATTACATCTAACTATTACATCTATATTTTGATTTTTTTTACTATATATCAAAATATATGATTAATTTGATATCTATTTATACGGGGTTTTACAGCAGCAGCAGTCAGTAGCTATGTATACATTTAACTATTACATTTAACTATTACATCTATATTTTGATATTTTTTACTATATATCAAAATATATGATTAATTTGATGTCTACATTGATGTCTATTTATGCGGGGGTTTTACAGCAGCAGCAATCAGCAACTACTTCTCTCTTCATCGTTGTAGAGAGAAAAAAAAAGATATTGGAAACCAATTGGCTCCTCACTTTTTATTAGTTATTAATTACAATTACAATTACATATACATATACTATATTATACTACACATTTTTAATTTTCATATTCCTCCTCCTCTTCCTCGCTGTCTGACACTTCGCTTTCCGACTCTGACTTCTTCGCGATGATTTTCTTCTCCTCAGCGTTCCATGTGCCAACTACGGTTTGCTCTTCCTCTTCCGTCCAAGCTTTGTAGTCGTACACGATGCCGGTTTTTTCTGATAATAAATACTTCACACCATCTACTTTGATTGCTTTTACGCGAATACCTTCTTCTTCATCCTCTGACGAAGCCTTGCTGGCCTTTTTCGCGGGTTTACTCTCTGAAGCCTTCTTTTTCGCAGCCTTTTCCTCTTCCAAAGCCTTCTTTTTCGCAGCCTTTTCCTCCTCTAAGGCTTTCCTTTGCGCTTCCTTGGCGGCTTTTTCCTCTTCCAAAGCCTTCTTTTTCGCAGCCTTTTCCTCCTCTAAGGCTTTCCTTTGCGCTTCCTTGGCGGCCTTTTCCTCCTCTAAAGCCTTCTTTTTCGCAGCCTTTTCCTCTTCCAAAGCCTTCTTTTGCGCTTCCTTGGCGGCCTTTTCCTCCTCTAAAGCCTTCTTTTTTGCTTCTTTTTCTAAGGTTTCAAAATTATCCGGCTCTGCGTCGTCATTGCTGTTCGCATCTTCTACCAAACTAGCAAACAAGTCATCTTCATCCCCTACGATTTCCATCACCTTCTTTGACTTCTTAGGGCGGCCTTTCGGACCTTTTGGCTCAGTAGCTTTCGCTGCGACCTTTGGGCGACCACGCTTTGACTCTACTTCGATGGCTTTGAAATGTTCGGGGTTTATTTCTATACCAAACTTACCTGCTTCAGCAATCACTTGCTCTTCACTTACCTTGAATTTTTTCATTATTTTTACATACGCCGTTGGCTTACGACCCTTGGGATCAACGTATTCGAACACGCCGCATGCTTGACGCTGTTGAATTGTGCCGTATTCTGGACTGCCTTCATTCTTGTCAGCGTTCACTTGACAAGCTTTACAGTACTCTTTGTCGGCCTTACGAGTGCCTTGACATTGAGTATACAATCCATTATTCTGGCGCAATGCGTAGCAACAACTATCATTCATTTCACCGTTGTAAGGCAATGGAAAAGCTGCTTTCACTGCTATTTCCTTCACCTTCTTCTCCGCAACAGGCTTTTGACGTTCTATCTTTACATTGTCGATACCCAACTCACGAACCGCTTGTTCGCCGTCGAAATTGTAACGCTCGCTACACCACATTATCGCCCGCTTTGCTAACTCTTTCGCAGCATTCAACAATTGGCGATTTAACTCTTCCGATATATATAAGTTTAATTCTGACATGGTTAACAATTGATTTGACATTTGATTTAATTGATTTGACATTTGATTTTATTCGATTTGCTTCGAGGATTTACTTTGTTCTGCTTTTCTTTTTTATTACAACTTTTTTCTCAATTTTTTTTTTTAATTACTTTTTTACCATTTCACTTAAAATTTATAAACACAACAATATTTTTACACCTTTTTATTCCACCTTTGTAAAGGTGGAGCCAAACTATTTTTAGTTTTGTAAATTTTTACCAATTTAAAAAAAAATTGAAATGCTTTTTCTTTTTAAAATAAAAAACAGATATAACAACACACCACACTTTAAAGACTTTATTATTACAACAATGAATACTCAATTTAAACCTAGTTGCGCATTTTGCCGCGCTAATCAAAAACCGTTTAATCATCAACTTAAAAATAAACAAGGACAAATAGTTTGCCGCGAATTATTACAACACGAGTGCCCTTGGTGCCATATTAAGGGCCATACAACCAAGCACTGCACTATGACTTACGAAGAAGTCAACGCAAAAAGAGAAGCAGAAAGGTACGCGCGCTGGGAAGCCAGCCAACAGGTAAGGGCCTCAGAACAGGTAAGACAAGAAGAAATAAAGGCAAATAGCTGGGCAGGAAGAATTACAAAAAAAGTTTCGCCAGACACAATCGTCAAGATGGAAGAAAATGAGAAAATTATTGCCATTGAAAACGCTGCCAAATTAGCCAAAGCAGCAGAAGAAAAAAGAAAAAGTGCTGAAGAATTTAAGAAAAAAATGGCAGAAACATTTGTTCCAAGAATGCGTACAAAATATGGCATCCAAAAAGAATTTATAATGCCAGCCATTAATACCAGATACTACCCATTCCGCGAAGCGATTCCTGAAAAAGTCATTCCTCGCGGCGAATTTTGGTACTTCAAGATTGTAGGGACCAAAGACGATAAATTTGATGTAGACGGAATAGCCAATGGAATGCGATATGATAATGAGGATTTTTATCACACATATTTGAAGGAAAAATATGGAAGACACTGGATCGACGCTACTGAACACACAGAAGATGATTGCCGTTACTTAATTAACATGCGTATAGAAGAGGAACGCCAGCGCCAAGAAGCCGATTGGGAATACGAACAACAAGAAAGAATAGAAATGGAAGAGAACAACAAAAGAATGGAAGAAGAAGAAAAAGAAGAGGAAGAAATGAACAGAAAATTACAAGCCGGAGAAATTTCATTTAAAAAATTTAATAAATGGCGTATAGACAAATTAGAAGAACGATGGGCGGTTGAAGATGAATATTCTGCGTCTGGACGTCGCATGGTTGAAGCGATGGAGCGCGATTGGCGAGCTGACGCAGAGTGGTTAAAAAGAAAGGAAGCTAGAGAACAAAGCAATGATTACGAAGAAGAAAGTTTACATAAAAGACTTAAAAATGATAGACGAAAAGCAAGGGAAACCGCAGCGGCTGCTAAATAATTGTATTTGTATTTATATTTGTATTTGTATTTGTATTTGTATTTGTAATTTAATTAATTAGTTTTTATTTAATATTGTTTTTTTTCGTAATACTAAATAAATAATAATAAAATCTAATATATGGAGGCTTTATTAGCTATAGATTTAAATAATGGTTTATCTAAAAATGGAGTTATACCTTGGAAGTCTAAAAAGGATATGAAATTTTTTTTTAATAAAACAAAAAATAATATAGTAATTATGGGGAAAAATACTTATTTATCTTTACCAGAAGAAAATAAACCTTTAAAAAATAGATTAAATATTGTTTTAACAAATAATCCTTTATCATTTATTACAAATGATAAAGATACAAAAAATAATAATCTAATATTTACAAATGATATAAATATTTATAATTTAATTCTTAAAGATAGAGAGAAATATATCACTTTATATCCGTCTTTAAGTAGGAATTTTAAAATATATATTATTGGTGGGCAACAAATATACCAACAATATATTCCATTATGCGAAATCATATGGGTTACACAAATAAAACAAAATTATTCGTGTGATTTAATATTTGATTACGACTACAAAAAACAATTTAAAGAAGAAATATACGAAGAAGATGAAGAACTAAAATTTATTAAATATGAAAAAATTATATAAATATTAATTCACTACAGCATTTTTTACAAAATGTTTATTCATGTATTTTTGAATATTAAAATATGTAAGCTCTTGACCTTCTTCAAGTCCGAGTAAAAATTTTAATTTTTCATCTGGTTTAATAATTTTACTATTGTTTTCATTTTCTAATTTATTTTCTTTTATATAAGTTACTAATGCTTTTGTTACTTCTGTTCTCGCGATTTCAGTTCCTTCATTTTTATTCATAAAATCACATAATTCTTTGGTTACTTTACTTGGCTTCGCAAAACCTGATGGTTTACGATTTCCTTTATTTTTGTTTTTTGTAGCCTCTTTTTTCAATCCTTTCATTTGCTTTTTAACATTTTTTTCTAACTGTTTTAAATTTTGTTGAATATTTAAAACTTGGGTTTTTAATAAAAGTAAACTACTTGTTATTGTTTCAAATTGCTCAAACAAATCATTATTTTTTTCACTTGTGTTTTCACCAGACATATTCATTATATAATTATTGTTATAAAACAAACTTTAAATTGATTTATAAAGATATATTTTGTAGTTGTATTTTATTTCTTCATATTTTTACAAATTGGACACTTACAATTCATTTTATGTCCATTTGATTTTCTACTTCCACCTTTTTTCATATTTCTACACATTGGACACTTACAGTTCATTTTATGACCTTTTGATTTTCTAGTTTTGTTTTTCTTCATATTTTTACAAATTGGACACTTACAATTCATTTTATGTCCATTTGATTTTTTAGTTCCACCCTTCTTCATAGTTCTACCATGTTTCTTTCGTCTTCGTCCACCATGAGTTTCTTCTTCTTCTTCTTTATCATCTTCTTCATCTTTTTCTTCTTCCTCTTTATCATCTTCTTCCTTATCTTTATCATCTTCTTCATCTGTGTCATCATCAGTTTCATCTTCTGTTTCTTCTTCATCTTTATCATTAACGTTATCAGCATCAAAATTTTCACTATCATTACTCATCTCCATTTTATCATCATTTTCATTAGTATCATTTGAAATATCATCTATATCATCATAATCATCATCTGAAGCGGATGACTCTTCTTCACCACCTCTACGTGAACGTTTATGCATATTTTTACAAATTGGACATTTACAATTTGATTTGTGTCTATTTTTTTTTGTTTTACCACCCATCATTTTTCCTTTTAATTTCATATTTTTACAAATTGGACAACTACAATCAGGCTTATGTCCATTTCTTTTTTTAGAACCACCCATTTTTTTTAAATTTTCTTTTTCAACATCTTCTAAATAACCACCTCTTTTTGCCTTATTTAACATATTTTTACAAATGTGACAACGACAACTGCTTTTATGACCATTTTTACTTCTTGCACCTCCTAATTTTGCTGTTGTAATATCTGAATTTTTCATTATAATATATTATGAGATAATAAGTTTTTCAAAAAAATAATTATTAAAAATTTTTTTGAAATTTATACGATACAATATTTTTTAATTTATAAATATTTTTATTTATAAATATTTTTATTTTTTACTTTGATTCAATCGTAATGACAGTAGCACCTTGACGTGTAGTTTTACTACGAACATTACGATTATTATCACCTCTATTTGAAACTAAAGTCCACTCCTTTTTATCACTCTCTCTAGGTCCTTCACCTCTGGTTCTAGGAGGTCTTTGTTGCTTTGGCAAAGCAGCCTCTCTTGGTGATGATGCTTCTCTGGGGGAAGATGCTTCTCTGGGGGCTCTTGATTGTCTAGGAGTTTTGGGTTCAGCAACTTCACTCCTTTCTGACTTATAAGAACTTCTGGCAATCTTATACTCGCGTCTAGTCTCACACATTAACTTACCTCCATTAATTCCATTTACGCTTGATGCTTGCCACTCATGTTCTGTAGAACTTGTTCTTACCAACATAAACTCTACATACTCACCTTGTACCAAATACTTGTATTGCTGATTTTCTACTTCAATAGCACTGTGGTGAATAAAAATATCTGAACCTGAACGATCACCATCTGTAACAGTGATAAAACCATAACCGGCCTTATTATTAAACCACTTAACACGGCCAACTAATCGCTCAGCAGAAGGTGTAACAACGTCTTTGTTTGATGTCATATTTATAATGTATTATACATTCTTATCTTTATATTGTTTTTAATTCAAAATATTATTACATTCATGTTTATTTTTGGGTTAGATAATAAATATGGGTTAAAACAAATTTCTCTAAATCCTCACTACGAGATGTATCTACATCTGTAATTTGTATATTTTTAAAATCATATAATTCAATATTATTATGAGCAATATATTCAAAAATAGGTATCAAATTTATGCATTCAGGTTCTTTAAATCCGCTTATATCTATGTTATTATCCCTAGCTATTTTTTTTATATACGAATGTATTAATAATGCTATTACAGATTTTCTTTTGTCATTATTTTCTTGAGCAACTCTGCTTACCGATTGAAATAAGTTAAATACGGCTTCAACAAATTCCGGCATTTTATCATAAGGTTTTTCACTCATTTAACATTATTTATATATTTGTTTTTAATTATTTTTCGGCATTAATTTTAATTCACTCTTTAATTTATTAATAATAAAAATATAATTCGGTGTTTCATCAAAAGCTAAATTTCTAACATAGTTCATATAAAAAATCAAAATTTCCGGTATTTTTTTATCTTCCAATATTCTCTCTTTTAAATGTTTTATACTTTCATCTTCTGTTGTGTTTTGCCATAATAATGTTCCTAAAAAAAAATATAATAACATATATCCTAATGATTCTAAATCATCTCGTCTACTTAATTCTATAAAATTATGGGCATTTATACTGGCATAAGTTTTGCTCCCAATTAAATTATGTGTTTTTTTTTGAGGCATATGATTATTATTTATTAAATAAGACTTACAAAAACCAAAATCAATTATATATATATAATTGTCTTCCTTTTTTATACCTAATAAAAAATTTTCTGGTTTTATATCACGATGCACAAAACCCTTTTCATGAATTGTTTTTAATAATTCTAAAATTATAATTCCTATCTTTAAAATCAATTGTAGAGAGAAAATTCCTACGTTATCTTTTATTTGTTGTAACGATTTACCTAATAAATTTATTACCATATAATAATTATGTTCGTCTTTACCAAACCATTTAACTGTTGGTATTCCTAAATTATTATTTAAATAATGATAAATTAATGATTCATTTTTTAATAACTTTGTTTGATTTTTAATTGGCTCTATTTTAATTGCTACGTATTCCATAGTTCTTATATTTTGACCTCTATAAACAAAACCAAATGAACCCTCCCCTATTTTTTCAAGTAATGTATATTTTTTGTTAACTAAAAGCATATTTAAATATTAATTTAAATATTTAAATAAAAATAATTATATTTATAAAGTAAAAATGTATAATGTTATTACATGTGTCATTATAATTATCAATTGTTGTACAATCATTAATAATTTTCCATAAAAAGATATAGGGTATATATCAGAAATTCCTACACCTGCTTGAATAGTTGTACTTAAAAGAAAATAGTCTACTAATGTAAATTCTCCTTTAATGTTTCTTTGAAAATGGTCTTTAATTTCATAATAAAGCAAACCAAATATAAAAATACATAAAATATGAAAAAACACAGTACGAATAACTAATTTCATATATAATTATTATATTTCTTTTCCATTATATATTTGATTTAATTGTCTATTTACTCTTACAAATGTTGCGCATTTTGGAATATCTTTAATTTTTTTGGCACCTAAATACGTCATACAAGAACGTATACCTCCTTGAATATTTAAAATGGTATCTTCTACTAGACCACGACACTCTATTTTAACAGCCTTACCTTCACTACTCCTATACTTTGCCACTCCTCCGCTATATTTATTCATAGCATTTGATGAACTCATTCCATAAAATACTTTATAAGTTTTACCACCTTCAAAAATTAACTCACCACCGCTTTCATTGTGTCCAGCAAACATTGAGCCACTCATCACAAAATCAGCACCAGCGCCATAAGCTTTTGAAAAGTCGCCTACAACTTGAAGTCCACCATCACTTATAATATGAGCATCTAGTCCATGAGCCGTATCAGCACACTCGATAACGGCACTTAATTGAGGCATACCAATTCCTGTTTGTTTTCTAGTTGTACAACAACTACCACTTCCGATACCTACCTTAACAATATCCACTTTACCATTCATAACTAGGTCTAAAACTCCTTGAGATGTACAAACATTTCCAGCAATTAAAATTGTTGAAGGATATTTCTCTCTAATTTGTCTACATGTTTCTATAAATTTTGACATATAACCATTAGCTACATCAATACAAATAAAATATGGTTTTAATAACTTCACAATTTTATCTAAATTCTCCAAATCTTTATCACTAATTCCGGTTGAAACCGCAAAATATCTAATATCCAACGGTTTATCTTTTAAATCCTCAACTGTATAATATTTGTGTAAGCATGTTAAAACCTTATGTTTTTGCATTTCAAGAGCCATTTCAATAGTTCCAGTTGTATCCATATTACTTACCATAATAGGGACACCAGTCCAGGTATAAGTAGAATATTTAAATTTAAATGTTCTCTCTAATGATACCTCCGACCTAGAAGAATATTGACTTCTTTTTGGCAACAATAGCACATCTGAAAAATCTAATTTTACATCATCTAAAATCTTCATAGTATATTTAAAAATAAGTTTTTAAATATATTTATTAAACTAAAATATTTTATAATTTAGTTTATTTTAACAATTTTGTTCAACCCTAACATAATTAAAATTATATTCATCTAAAAACTGTTTTACTTCATCATCATATAATCTAAAAAATTCCAAAACATTTCTTGACAAAACCCAGAGAGAAGGACCATGCGGCACCGAAATAATACTGTATTGATAATTATCATTTACAACATTTCCCAATTTTAATACCCAATAAGGTGCTACATTTCCTACACCATCTAGCACAACAGATAATTGTCCCGGTTCACTTACATCTTTATAAAATGCATAACCTTTAATCTCTTCATATTCATTATCTCTATTATATTGAGCATTTAAAACACTAACATTATTAGACCCTATAATTTGATAATCAGCTGTTATACATTTACCGTAACCTTGAAATACATAATCAAATGGTGCTGCGTACACTTGGTGCCAATGACCCATATATTTAGTTAAATCTAATTCTGTTACTGTTGTAAAGTTACCGCAATTTACAAATAAAAAAAAACTTTGTAATAAAACTAAAAGTAAATTCATTGTATTATATTACATATGTAATAATTTTTTTAAGTTAAAACTTAAATTATTTATTATTAAATTTTTATTTCAAATTTTTAACCTACACTATTTATTTACCTAAAACTTATTCAAACATCTTGGATTAGTCCTACAACACTCACATTTAATATTATAATAATTTGAAATTTGACATTTATCTATTATTGTATTTAAATTCCCACAAGTTTCACATTTAGCATAATTTAACAAATACGACTTTACAACATTATTAACACGGTCTGGTTTAATTCTACTGTATAATGTTAATACAGAATTTGCTAAATTGCCAGTGCAAACCAACTCCTTCTGTAAAAATTCTTGCATATGTTTCATTCTTAACTCAATATTTCTAGTTTGAAAACTTTTTGTAAATTTTTCATAATTCGAAAATTTTATTTTCTTACCACCAACTTGTACTGTTACTGGAGTAATTGGTTTTACTATTTTTTTATCTGTATTACTTAACCCCTGATTCTCATAATCTTTATAAAGTTGTTCATAAAATCTTGGTAATAAACTGTTTAAGTAATCATAATTAGGTCCATTATCCACGCTCACTGATGCGGCGGCTTCAGTAGAAGCATCTTGATTTTCTTCCTCTTGGGTTGTTTCCTCTTTTTTGGGCTTTCTTCTTTTCTTTTTCATCCCTTTAAGCAATTCTTGTAATTCCGCGTCATCGTTGGCTTTCTCTAATCTTGCTTTTTCTACAAGATCACTTTCAGGAATAGAGTTATTGTTAGTTTGTAATTGAAATTCTTCTGAATACATGGTTATAATAATCTATATTTTTTTTTTAAATTATTTTTTAAATCAATTTTATTTTTATACATATAATGATTGATTTGTTACTACGTATTTCATAGTAATATTAGGTATTTCTTTTAATTTACTTAAAAACGCAATATTTCCTGTAAGTTCAGCAATTTTTTCCATTTCACTAGAAATATTATTTATTTTAAGTAATGCCTTAACAAATTCACCTAAAAATATTTGTTTTTCTTCACTCATTTTTTGTAATAATAATTTACATTCTTCTATAGATTGTGCTTCACACCATTCTTCAACATAGTTTAATAAATCATAATGAATATTATAATCAAATCCTGTATTAATATTATTTTTTATTTCTTTATCACGATAACTATTATATAAATCATTTAATAATTTTACTTTATTTTGAACTTCAACATCGTTTGAATTTGGAGATACATCTTTTAATTCTTCTTGAACTGTTATATTTGTAAAAATACTTAACAAAGCTACAATCTGTTTAGATGATAAATTATCGATTGTTTTATCCTCTAATATTTTAGCAAATATTAAACAATGTACTTCTCTCAATTGACACGCAATTTTACCTTTTAATGTTAATGTAAGTGATAATTCATCTTCTGTGGTTCCTTCTACAAATCCTTCTTCTTTTAAAAGGTTTAAAACAATTCCAACTCCTGATTTGATATAAGAATTAACAGAATTATATTCTTTTTGTAATTCATTGACTTCATTTTCTTTCAATGAAATTTTTTGGTAAGTCAACTTATCTTGTTCAATATACTTATAATTATCATGAATATTCTGTAATTTTCTCTCTATTTCTTTACGTTTTTTGTTTACAGATGTTACTCTATTATGTTGAAGTTCTATAAATTCGTCTATTATATTAACGGGTGTTCTTAAATTACTAGAACATAATTTAACATTATCAATTTCGCCGTTTAATGATGTCATTTTATAATATAATTGTTTCATTTGTTCATCTAAATCTCCAGTCACCATACTTCGACTAGCAAATTTAACAAGGTTTTTATCACCTATATCTAATAAGTTTAATAAAAGATTATATGAAATCTTAAATTTAGATGTAAGTGATTGTGGTTTACCATTCATCATTGTTTTATATGCGGTAGTTTCTGAGTCGCGAAATAAATTATTTAAATGAATAACGTGTCCTACAGTGTCTAATCCAAGACGCCCAGCTCGCCCAGCTGCTTGAGTGTATTCATGACTATAAAGTTGTCGAATTATCTCTCCATTAAACTTTTTAACATCCGTAAAAATTGTTGTTTTAACAGGTAAATTAATTCCAACACTCATTGTTTCTGTACAAAAAAGAACCTTTATAAATCCTCTAGCAAATAACATTTCGGTCATTTCTCTCAAAATAGGCATTAATCCAGCGTGATGAATACCTACTCCTTTTCTAAGAAGCTTTACAGTGTTTACATACTCAGGAAGATGTAAATATTCTTCATAATTTGGCAATTTACGTATAATTTGCTCGCATTCTCGGTCAACTATATAAGGCACTTTACTATCAAATTCCAACAAATTTGTCGTCAATTCTGTGGCGCATTTTTCTAACTGTTTACGAGAAAATACATAGCATAACGCAGGCAACATTTCTTTTTCGACCAAATATTCTGTGACCTTATTTAACACGTGTTGGCGCTTTACACGAATATTATGTTTCTCAAAAAGTGTTAACAATTTTGATGTAGTTTTATATTGCTCATCATTAAAAATTCCCTTCTCGTCTTGAATTATAAATGGTTTATTTATTGTATTTTTTATTTCTTCTTGAAGAGCTTTATCTTTAATTACTTTATTTACTCCATTTGTAGCAGTTATAAAACTATAATGAATTAAAGGAACTGCTCTTATTTGCTTTTTTGTTAAAAATACTTCTTTATCACCAAATTTAGTCATCTCTCCTCTAGTTTCTAACCAATAAGCAAACCTTTCGGGGTTATCTAATGTAGCTGATAATCCTACAATTTGAACTTGTGGCGGAAGCATCATAATACTTTGTTCCCAAACGTGACCTCTTGACTCATCATTAATCATATGGATTTCATCAAAAACAACACAACCTAACTCTTGTTCTATATCCATTTCAAATGATATAGATGAACTTGAAATAGTAGAGTTACTTTTTACTTGATAAAGCTTATTTAATAAAATTTCTGTAGTCATAATTAACACATCAGCATCGGGATTGGTTTTTATATCACCAGTAATTAATCCAATACTAATATTCGGATATTTTTTTGTAAAATTATAAAATTTTTCATTAGAGAGTGCCTTAATTGGACTAGTATAAATTGTTTTCTTACCTTTTGAATGAAAATAATTTAAAGCAAATTCACCTCCAAATGTTTTACCAGTTCCTGTAGGAGCCGTAATCAACACATGATTTCCAGTAACAATAGCCTCTACAGACCATTTCTGAAAATCATGCAAATTATAAGAATAATCTTCATAATACTTTTCATACTCTTGTTCGTTTGATTTAGGATAATTATAAGAACAGACTTTCACCATGTTATAATATATATATTATAAATATTACTTTATATCATTTTACAGTTTATATTAATTTAAGTATTTATAATGAGAACAGGTAAAAGTATTTTAAAAAAAATTGAAACAAAATAATAGCATAAAACTACAATCATAAACAATTAAAATAAGTTGAATCTATCAAAAGAATTAAAGAATTAAAGAATTGAAAGAATTTAAAGCATTCAAAGAATTAAATTAAATGCGAATGTCTGTATGCTTCAAACCATGTTGTTTTTCATCGTTAACAGGTAGAGAAATTTTACCATTTATGTATGTTAAAGGATTAAATATTATTTGTAACATAGGCGAAGATAAACTTATTGATATATTATACCACATACTCAGAGAAAAATGTAACTTAAATGCTTTTGGCTTTAATAAAAAAGATTATGAATTTTGGGGGAAAAAATTTAAAAAAGATAAATTTTCATTACATTTAACAATAAAAATAAAACATATTGAACCAAATTGGTCAATTATTATTATAACTCCTTTAGTTGGCAATGAAAAAGATTATACCAAATTAATTTGTACTATTAAAGACTTAATAAATTTACACAATTAGAGTAAAATATTAAATATAAATTAATAAATAAGTAGTTAAATTGAAGAAACTAGTTCAATTTTATTTTTTTTATAATAAAATTGAATTGCTTTTTAAAAATATTAAAATTTATTAAATATAATTAATTAAAATGTCGAGACTAATCTTATTACCTGAAGTTGAAGATATAAATTATTTTATGGATACAGTTCATTACAAATCAGATAATGATGAACATAATAAATTTCGTGAAAATATCATATCAAATATGTTTTATATAGATGAAAGTTATTTTACTGATCCAGAACATGGAGAGAAATGGAAACAATTAAAGGGGTCGTTCATTGAAGCTATGAAATTAATTTCACCATTTGAAACATATAAAGTTAAACACATGGCAGGTAGAAATAATAACTACGATTTTAAAATAACATTCTTTGATATTAATAATTCAAAAATTAAAGAAATTAAATTAGAATTTAAATACAATGCTAGCTCAATAGACGATACACCACAATTTGTTTCACCAATGAAGCCTAGTCAATATTTATCAAACTCATTTGAAGAGTATTATTATGAAAATTATCTTATTCCATTATTTAGTAAATTTGAACTGGCTATACCAGAAAAAGAAAATTATTTAAAAACTATACATACAAATAAACCCTTATGTGTAAGTGACGCTCAAGTATTGTATTACAAAGGAGCAAAACAAAGTAGCAAATTCACAGGTGAAGAAAGTGACATTAAATTTTATGAGAGCGCAAATGAAGCGTCAAAAGAATGTATAAAAACTTTTATAGAAAAAACTGATTTAGATATAGAGAAATTGTCACAATACCTTACAACAAGTCAAAATGAAAAAATTTATTTGTTATATAAAAATGGTTCTTTCCACGTTCAATATACAAATCCAGACGACTATATTATAGAGAGTTACGTAAAAAATCCAGAAAAGTATAGATATGAGGCTTTATCAAAAACCCAAAAAAAAATTTATATATTATTAAGATGGAAAAACGGCAATGGAATTGCTTATCCAGCATTTCAAATATCTTGATATATCGGAAATATAGTTTCTAATTCTGTTTTTGATAAACCATTATTACCTAAAAATAAATCAATAAATTCTTGAGTTTTTGGATTTCTAAAGCTAGTTACTATTTTATTATAAATTTGTAATAATTCTTCTTTTTTTATTTTTTTCGGTGAATATATTTCATTTAAATGATTTTCAACTAAATAAGGCCCAGTTGTTATAATAGAATAATTTAATTTATAACTACTATTACCATTTCCTCTATTTACAACTAATACTGTATCCATTTTGCCTGATGTTTTTATATATTGTTTTTTTTCTTCATTTTTAAATTTTTGAATTACCAAAGTATTATCGTGTGAAATATTAGAATTATAAATTAATAATGTATCATCTTCATCATTAGTTAATTCTTCTTTATGTTCATTCCATACAATATTACCAGTCTTTACTTTCAAACCCATTTTTTCTAGTGTAGTTGAACCTTGTAACAAAGATTTTAATTTATTAATGTTATGTGAAAATATATAGTTATCGTTTATTTTAATTGAAAACTCGCAATCTGTTACAATATCGGTAGGTTCATATATTTTTTGAATAATTAAGCCAACAGTTCCTTGTACGGTATCAATAAAATTATCATGTTCAGTAAAATCAATAATGTCCAAAATTTTACAAAATTTTTTAATATAATTACGAATTGGAGAACAATATAATGAGTTTAAAAAGCTAGTTGGAATTATAAATGCCAAAATACCTTTATTTCTAAGCATAGACAACGAATGAATAATAAATAATCCGAATATATTAGGTCTACCTGTACAAAATTCATGATACATACTTGGTATATCTGATTTTTTACAAACAAAATAAGGTGGGTTTCCAATTATTAAATCATACCCATTATCATTATTATAAACCATAAAATTACTTTTAGTTAAAGTAACTTTATTTTTAAAAGATAAATTTTGTATACTATCAAATATAGTTTTATTATATTCAACTCCATCTATTTCAACATCATTAAAAACAGTATCGCAATAATTTATTATTTCACAAGTTCCACAAGAAGGTTCAAGTATTCTCTCTATGTTATGTTGATAAGTCAACAAAGCGCAAACTAATCTTTCAATAATAATTTTCGGAGTTATAAATATACCATATTCTTTCTTTTCAGATTTGGATAAACGTTTTGTTAATGAAACAGAAAGGTCGCTATATTGATTGCTAGGTGTCGTCATAAGTTGATTTATTATTTAAATTCTATATTATTTTTATTATCAATTTTATTTAATTTTCAAAATTGCTTGCTTAATTAATATATATATTTATAGCCTACTTAAAGGCGCTTATCTACATTTTAGTAGAGAAATCACGAAAAATAGGGTAAAAAAGTTTCCTACACGTGTAGTGAAAATTTTTAAATTTTTTTGCGAAAGTTTTTTCGGGTTTTCATTTTTGGACATTTTTTTTGTCCATTTTTGAAAACCTAAAATATTTTATGTGAAAAAATTAAATTTAACTGCATAATTGAATTTTTTGGTCTGGTCACAAAAAAAATAATTTTCAATTTGTTACG
>Ga0114973_10000753_pt1 | contig 24377 bp, 27 predicted proteins | sample M_140807_MF_Meta_FD_87025 | JGI IMG/M metagenome (GOLD analysis project Ga0114973, IMG submission 87025) | Freshwater microbial communities from Lake Montjoie, Canada to study carbon cycling - M_140807_MF_MetaG | ecosystem: Environmental > Aquatic > Freshwater > Lake | place: Lake Montjoie...
AAACGCTACAAAGTTTTTTCTTCTGTTTTGGTAAGATCTCAAGAAACTGGACTTGTTCTATTTCCAGACAAGACAATAAATGTAGCCAATTATTTAAAAGAAAGTGCTTATGATGATTATCATTGTAAAGGTAGTAATTATCCACTGGAGAGCCCTAAATTACAGCAAGAAAAAATGAAAAAGATTGGTATTTCTCCTGATAATTTAAAATATGAAAAAGATTTAGTTACAAGTGTGGGAAATTATAAACAGTCTGTTAGGTGTAAATCAGGAGATATTATGACATTTTTAAACAATCACAAATTTAAAACTAAAGATCATGTGGTTTTAATAGTTCATTTTGAATTGATTAAAAATTTTTTACGCACGAGACAATCAATTCCAAACGGAGGAATGATTCAGGTTTGGAATGAGACTGACAAAACTTTAATGGAGCCTTTTCATTTGGGTAAATTGTATTTTAAAAATCTAAATTTTTGAGTGGCCAAAATTGATTCATAATATCTCCAATAAAATAATAATTATAATAATTATCCCATCCAATATCACGTTGATGATTAATTGATTTGTTTTTTTTTCGTTGTTTTTCATCTTCATAAATATCCATTCCCGATGCATATTCAACAGGTTTGTAAACATAAATTCCACTACGAATTACTTTATCATATAGACCATCCTTTGTAATTTTAGCATCTGTTGAAACAATAAAAGTAATAAAAGAGTATGTTCCATCGAATGCAGAATTAAAAGTATTTCTATAATGATAATGATTTATAAACATATTGTATCGCTTTTTATTCGATAGATTGGTAAATGTTCCTTTAAAAATTGTGCATTTAAAAAAAGCTTGTTTTGAAATATTAAATGAATAAGAATATAAAGGTCTAAAAGAACTCAAATCAAAGGATAGAAATTGTTGTAAATATAAATTTATGCTTTCGATTAGAAGCTTTATATTTTCTAAATAACGTTTTGATAAACTAATTTGAGAAAGTTTTTGAATGGATCGAGGGGTCCATTCTTGTTTTTTTACAAATGATCCTACATTTTTTAGTAACAAATCATTATTATAAAAACAATGAAAAGAATCACTGCAATTAGTTAATAAATCAAATACTGAATCTTTTTGAATTCTTGAATTCAAAGTTTTAGAATCTTTATCATTTATATTTGCACATTCTTTAAAATCTTCATCTATACTTAATGATTCATAAATAGCATACAAATACTTTTGTAATTCAATATGTATAAATGTAATACTGATATAATCTTTACCTTTAAATATGAAAAAAGTATCACCGCTTACTGTTCTACAATAACGCCATGCTCCTATTTCACTATTGCTTTGATAAACATAAAAATTGTTTAATTCACCGGTATAAATATTTTTGGATAGCACTTGAACATAATTTCTTTCATCTGCTGTTGCTTTTGCTACGGCTATAAAAGAATAATCATCAATGGTGACCGTGTATTGTTGACTTTCCAGCGCTTTTAACGCTTGTTTATACAAATATTGTTTTCTTTGATATTTGCTATATTGTTTTTGATATTTTGCAAGTTTATAATTACGAATTTGTTCATTAGGTATTTTTTCTAAATAGGATTTTTTTTCAGATCCTAGCGGTAAAAAATCTGCAAATTTTTGCATGGATGCTGACTTGAATTTATCTAATGTTAAAGTTTGAATTAAATTTTTTCGTTGCTGTCCAAAAGGCATATCATTTGCAAAACTTGCTAATGCATTTTCTCGTGCTTCAATTGTTGGTATGGTCATTATAAAACCAAGTCTAGATTGCAAAGGCAGTTTTGTAGAATATTCTGCCATTGCTTCAGAACGCCATTTTTCATCAGGAATGGATAAAATAAATTTTAAAGTCTTTTTATTATTTTCTGATAATATGGACGAATATAAAAACATTTCATAAGATTTACTTTGTATATTTCTAATTAGATTAATAAAGGCTAATCTTTGTTTTTTTTTTGAAATTTTACTAGATATTTGTGCCATTGTTTCATCTCTTAGATTTTCATCTGGAATTGTTTTTGAATATGGGATAGCTTCTTGATCTTGCATAAAATTTGTAAAAGATCTCATTGCTATTGATTTGAATTTTGGATAGTCTTGTAAGCTTTGAATGAATTGACGAAAATCTTGATCTTGATCGATTGAAGACAAGGCAGTATTTAAAAAATCCTGTCTATCTTTTTGAGTTTGGATTAATTCTAAAATAGATTTGAATTTTTTGGGATAATCACTTACAAAATGACTCATGGCAACATCTTTGGCTTCTTGAATAGGTATATTTTTAATAAATTGTAAACGCTCTTGAGCGTTTTCAATACTAATAGATTGATCAATAAGTTTGTCTATATCTTTTTGACTCATTTTTATTATAAATAAAAATTTTAATTTTTATTTATAGAATGGGTAAATGTCCTCGAACTAAAAATCGTTATAATATAATATGTAACGATTCTAATACTTGTATTGATTCAAAAATTAAACATTTAAAATCATTACAAGTGTTAGGGCCTTTTAATACAGGTACTAATCTTATGTATAATATTTTATCAAATTATGAATTTGATAATTTAGATTTTATGTATAAACACGAAATAAATTCAAACATTATTGAAAAAGAAATTCACGAGGATTCAAAAATTTTCATCATCATGTACAAACCTTTATTTAATTGGTTATATAGTATTCAAAAAGAACAATATGATATAAAATTTATAGAAGGTAGATTTGATGGGCGAATACGTTTTTGTGGAACTAATTATAAAAATGTGATTGAACTTTATAATTATTATTACAAAATGTATAAAAATTTTGCCCAATATGACAATGTTCTTATTTTAGATTATTTTAAAATTATTGCTCCCGATGGTTTTAATTATTTGAAATCTAAATTACAAAAATTATCAATCGATTATACGGATCAAAACTTTTTCAAAAGCCAAATGAATACTCCTTCCAAATCTCATGGAAATTCAGTAAAAAATTCAAGGCATGCGTTTATACGTGCCAAAACTATAGAAAAAGAGTGGAGAATATTTGTAAATAATAAACCATTATTAAAAAATAGTCTAGATCATAAACTTTATGATTATTTTTTCTTAACCACCAGCATTTCATAAGGAGTTGAGACTGAATATTTTTCCCAAATATCACTAGGGACATTATTTTTTTGAATTGTAGAACGCAACGATGATTTCATACTGGCTTCAATACCATTTTGAGAATAAGCTTTATTTGGAATGTCTTTCAACATGGTTTTAATTTTTTCCTTGTATGTCTCTTGTAACTTTGTATATTCTGTAGCCTTATTTCTGGCATGAATATATTTTTCTACCAGCTCTTCCATTTTATTTATAAATCTATTTAATTACATTCCTAAAAATCAATTTTTAGAATTTAAAAGTAAGATTTCACTCTATAAACATGCATAAAGAATTTCAAAGAGTTCAATACATTAAAGTGGAAAAGGAGGACAAGTTTTTTTCCTCGATTGCAAAAAAATACAAGGGACGATATTATAAAAATTTAAAGCAAGGAGCAGGTTGGTCTTTTCCATTCGAATATAAGGAACAAATAGATCAGCAAAGAATCGAATTTATGAGTAAAGGAACAAATGTTTTAACTGAAGAAGCTGTTGAAAAATCAGTCATTGCTGAAATTTTAGAAATAAAAGCACCCGTTACTGTAATTGAAACAGAGCAAGCACCCGTTACTGTAATTGAAAATAAAGCACCCACTGCTGAAATTGAAAATAAAGCACCCACTGCTGAAATTGAAACAGAGCAAGCACCCACTGCTGAAATTGAAAATAAAGCACCCACTGCTGAAATTGAAAATAAAGCACCCGTTGCTGAAATTGAAAATAAAGCACCCACTGCTGAAATTGAAAATAAAGCACCCGTTGCTGAAACTTTACAAGTCAAAGCACCAACTGATCAAGCTAAAATAAGCAAAAAACCAATTGTAAAAAAGACTTTTGAAAATAAACAAGATATTGATACAAGTATTAAACCCAAAGCTAAAGCTCCTATTTTGTATTCAAAAATTAGCAAACCTACACAAACCGATTTAGAAAATCATAAATATAAATACGATTTACCAGATTCGTACAAACATCATTTTGTATTTTACAAAAATTTAATTCAACGGACAAATTAAGAATATATGTTTTCCAATATATAAAAATCCTTTAGACTTTTTAGAATAGTGATATTCAGCTATAATATAATCTTTACGCATATCTAGAAAAAATTTTTGGACCAAAGTAATCAAGAAAAAACTTGCAATTAAATTATTATTTTCCATGGTGGATGTGAAATAATTCATTATTTCTTTTCTCCATTGAATTTTTCTTTCGTTTCTTAAATTTTTATTAAATTCATAATAGGGATAAAAATCTATACAATTAATTAATGGAATTAAACACGCTGGATAAATAAATAAAAATATTTCCACCAATAAATTTTCGGGAATAGTCATTTTATAAGATGTTTCCAACTTTTTAATTTAAAGATCTGAATACCAATTAAAAATGTCCAATAAAGAATATGATACTATTGTTATTTCCGGAGGAGCATTAAAAGGTTTTGCGGTTTTAGGGTGTCTCCAATGTTTAGTTGATCAACAAAAATTAAATGCTATAAAAAAATATATTGGAACGTCAATAGGAGCAATTATATCTTACTTACTATGTATTGGTTATACTCCTATAGAAATAATGGTTCATTTATGTAAAAATGATTGGATGAAAAAAATGGCTCATTTTGATATTTTAAATGCAGTTAATGGAGATGGAGCAATTTCTTTTTCAATAATTAATGAAATTTTGGAAAAAATGACTATTGAAAAAATAGGAAAATTTATCACCCTGGGTGAAATTTATAAAACCTATGGAAAAGAACTCATTTGTTGTGCTTTTAACTTGACAAAACAAGATCAAGAATTTTTAAATCCAACCAATAACCCGGATTTACCATGCTTGGTAGCGTTACGCATGACTTCAAATTTACCTATATTATTCGAGCCGTTTTTATACAATTCTTGTTATTATATCGATGGAGGAGTTTTTTGTAATTTTCCTATTTTTTATTCAAGTTTAGAAAATGATCATGTAATTGGAATTAAATTCAAAAAAAAATCAGAAATAAGTATGAAACCCTTTATGCCTTATCTTTATGATTTAATTACAGTTCCTTCTAGATTTATAGAAGATCATTTAAATAAACATTATAATCATTGTGATATTATAGAAATAGATGTTAATGATTTATCGAGTTTGAATTTCCAAATGAGCATGAATGATCGTTTAGAAATGTTTTCAATTGGGTATGAAAGTGCAAAAAAAAAATTCTAGTTTAGAAAAAATTTTGTTCTTCTAATAATTTTTGCATGCTTGGATTTAAATTTTTTTGAATCCAGTTTTTCATATCGTATATAGAGTTTTTTGTAGGAGGTCTAAATGCTGTTAAAAGATGAGTTGGTGTGCATTCCCAATTAATCCATGTCAATAAATCTTCAGCAATAGAGTCTGTGGATGAAATACTTTTTAATCTTGAAATAATTATACCCAACTTTTTTCGTAAATTTTCTACTCGTAATTCTTCTTCTGCTTTTTCTTTTTCCAACTTTTGAGATTGATTTTGTTGAAGTTTTTCAACTTGTTTATTCATTTCGACATTTTTTTCATACATTCTAAGACTTTCTTCAATTGCCATCATCATTTCGGGATCATTTTCAGTATTTTGCGAGTAATTTTGAGAAACAGACAAATTAGATCTATTATTTATTAATTGATCTCTAATCGAAGCATCAAATGCACGAACATTGTCATTCAAATTGTTGTTCATGATTTTTATTTTAAATAAAAATCATTAATTATTGAATCAATTTTTTAGTTACACTTTTGAATCATAAGAACATGTTAAAATGGGAGTTAACCCTCCGTATTTACATTGAGGTATTCCATATTGATTTTCTTTATCATAATAGTATTTTGCTTCTCCCTCAGGAAAAGGTTTTTCACTATAATTTTCTTTATTAATTTTCACAATGATTAAAATTAAAAATAATAAAATGAGTGCAGAAATCACAAATTTAAGAATTGTTAAAAGCATATTTATTAAATTTCAAAAAAAAAAGTTTAGATAAAAATGAATCGATTGCTCGTTACATTATTAATATTATTAATAATTATTATTATTGGAACAGTTTTAATTTGTAGTTACTTTCTTTCCGCACGATTTGTAAAATGTTCCAAATTTGTATCAAAGCTTTTGGATTGTAGTCAAAGTCAAGCCAAATGCTTTTTAAAATTATTAGCGGATTATAAAATAAAACCTACTACCTATCAAAATATATGTAGAAATAACCATCCATTTACAAATTTAACCAAGCAGGACAAAATGATTCTAAAAAAGTGTGCCAAGAGTTGTAAAATAAAGTTGAATTTAAACAATTATACATAAAAGCTTAGATTTAAAGTTTTAGGCATTGCATCTTTAAGAAAAATGTCCAACATATTTTCATTCAAGGTAACTGGAAACTGTAGGGGATAATATTTTTTTGGTAAAGAAAATGAGCATTTTAAAGTATCTTGGTTGGTTACCAAAAAACTAGTCTTGCTTAAAATATCTTTTAAGTATTTTTCCATAGTTCGAATACCTTTATCTTCAGGGGATACTTTGCGAATAAAATACTTGGCCATTTCGTCATTAATAATAATATCGGTTTCCTGTAAATTCAAATTTCTCAAATGCTTGGGGAGTAAATAATCGCACAAAATTCGAACTTTTTCTTCCTCTTTATATCCATCCACGTTGATAACAAAAATTCTATCTTTTAGAGCTTCATCTTCGGGTAAAGCATTCATAGAATAAACAAACCAAAGACTCGATAGATCAATTGTCAAATCATGTAAATAATTGTCTCTAAACGTATTGTTTTGAGTAAAATCAGTAATATGGAGTAAACAAGCAGTAATATCCTTATTTTGTGAAATTTTTTCATACTCGTCAAAAAAGAGAATACCATTCTTATATTTCATTCTAGAAAGACATCGAACAATTTCTCCTGGACGAGATCCTACATAAGTATAATCAAAACCGCGAATAAATTCGGCTGAATTTACTCCCCCAAAAGTAATTTGTTCAAAAGGAAAGTCCATCACTCTTGCTAAACATCTCGCAATTGATGTTTTTCCAACACCTGGAGGACCGACTAGTCCTAGACAACATCCTTTAATGTCTGGGTTTACAAGTTTACCATGAATAAACAGTAATAGTTGTTCTTTAACCTTTTCCATTCCATAAAGCTCCTGATCTAGAATTTGCTTTACTTGAGTTAAATAATTGGATATCGAACAAAAAGAAGGAAATTCTTTAATTTTATCAAAAGGTAGTTGTAATGCCATTTGTATCCAACTTTTAAGCTTAAAAAACTCTTCATTTTCATCCTCTGATTTATCCATGAGTTCCAAATATTTTCTATAGATTGCCTCTTTATTTTCCTCTTTAGTATCTAGACGTAAAATCTTGTATTGAATATCATGCATTTCATTAAAATCTTTACTACGTTTCTCAAATTCTTTAATTTCTTTTTTATGTAGTTTATAATCACTATACTCTTTTTTATACATTTCAAACATATCATAAATTTGCTTTCGTAATGCCTTACGCTCTTCAGATAGAGGCATTGAATTTTCGTAAATCATAATCCATTCAAAAATTTCAGACTTGTACTTCTTACGAATTTTACAACTCAAAAGTTTTTCTACCGATACTGTTTTTTCTTCAATATCCATAATTAAACCTTTGACTTTGTGTAATTGTCGAGGATTCTTTTTTACTTTTTTAGGAACCCAATCCAAATATTCTTCTTCTACATTAGATTCATCATCAGATGAGGATTCACTTTCGTCCTCGGATGAACTTGTATCCTCTTCGTAATTTTCGTCTTCACTTTCCTCTTCCTTTTTTTTGATTGGTTTCTTTTTACCTTTAACTTTGTCTTTAACATTAGTTGATGATTTATCGTTAGATACAATTTGAATCTTGATTCCTTTCAACTTTTTTGTCAATTCTTTTTTGGTTAATCTCTTTTTTGGAGGTTCTTCTTGTAATGTTTTACTCTTTGAAAGTTTTTCTTGTTTTTTAGACTTTTTAGGAACCTCGGCGTCGACATTGACATCGGAGAGGTCCTCGCCCTCAGCATCGGATTCAAGGTCCTCGGCGTCGGCATCAGAGTCAAGGTCCTCGCCCCCGGCATCGGAGTCAAGGTCCTCGCCAGAGTCTTGTTCAATATCTTTGACGTCTTCATCAGTATCAACGTTTTCGTCAACGTCTTCGTCATCAACGTCATCAGTTTCCTCTAGGTCTTTGTCGTCTTCATCAACGTCTTCAGTTTCCTCGGTATTGTCAGTGCTTTCAGGATTTTCAATAACCTCAATTTTGTCTTTACCATTTTTTCTTGTTTTGGTTGAATTTTTAACCTTGATAATACGTTTTTTTACCTGTGATGAATTTTCATTGGATTCAGACATACTTTCTTGCTCTACTGAATCAGTACTATCAGATTCAACAGGTGGTTTATTTCTAGGACGAAGTGTAAATCTCATTTACAATGTAAATTGAAAAATTTTTTGTTTTCAATTTTTAAATTCTTTTTAAATAGATTTTGATGAATATAATTTAATAGGAGGCGAAAGTAAATCTTCCTCTATCCATCGAATTGCATGACTTATTTTTTTATAAAATTCTGTGCTTAATAAAACTTTACAATCAGAATCAAAAATAATAGGTATTCCATGAGCTCTCATGTATATTGTCATAAAAAATCTTACGGATCGCCCATTTCCATCTTCAAAAGGATGAATCCATTCCAAAAGCCAATTATAATATATAAATAATTGAACTAGTATGTCTCCTTGAAAATCAAATAATTCTTGAATTGCAGTTTCAATTTCATAAAATGGTAAAAATATTCGATAACTGGTTTTGTTAATCATACCAAGAACTGCTTGCCTTCTTATTTCAAATTTACCTAAAAGTTCTACAGATACAAGTTCCCATAAGGTTTTAGGATCATGGTTCCAACTAAAAGGATCAACGATTAAATCATTAAAAAAACTGAGTTTTTTATTATAAGATATCCCCGAGTGATTTCCAGTTATTTCATAAATATCAATTGTTTTTAGTAAAACTGGATTGTTCATTTTCCAATACTTTTTAAAATTTAAAGAATGAATATCGGGTAAAGGAATTGTTAATTTCATTTGATCATATAAAAATGAACGTGTTCCATTTAAAGCACTAAAGGGTAATAATATTTTATAAATGTCGGAAGAAAGAGAACAAACGGGAACATGACAATCTAACAAAGTTTTAAATATGGGTTCCAAAAATTCAAATCTGTTATTCTTAACAACTGGTAAAAAGAATCGAATAGCAGGAATAAATATCGAACTTAAAGAACAAACAATATTCTTTTTATGTTTACTAATATAATCTTGACACATTTCTAGAGATAAAAAATAATTGGTTTGATCTGGATAAACGCTTATACAATGACAAAATTCAGATTTCATAAAATGATACATAAATTCAGCAAATTTTTCCAATCTTTCTATATTTAATGATTGTTTTGACCAAATTAAAAAATATCCCAAAAATGTTTGACCATGAATAAATGGCCATGAATATAAAAATTTAACATTATGATCTTTACATAACGGGCTTAAAAAGAAGTCTTTTTGGGACTTTTGATCACAATTTTCCAAACACATTAATTGTTTTTCAAATATAAAATAAAACCGTTCAAATACAAGCTTACTAATCGCTTCATGAAAATCTTTGAGAGAATTAGTAGAGTGATGTAACGAACAGCAATACAAATGTGAATTTGAAGCTTGACTGTGAAATAATTGAACTAGAAATTTTTCGTCAAAAACTAATGGTATAAATTTCATAATATATTCTAATTTTTGAAAATATTCTTGCCTTTTACCAATTACAGACTGATCAGAGTCTCTAAAGGTTTGTAAGAAAGCTCCATAATTTCTTAATAAATTGGCCATGTCATGGAATTCCATTCTTACTGCTTCATGAAGTGGTGTTAAAAACCAAAGATTTTTTTGATTCACGTTTTCAAAATCATTGGATAATAAACAATCCACAAATTCAATATTATTATCAAGAACCGCATAATGTAATAATGTATTTTGATAGGAATCTTGTAAATAAAATATTTTCTTATATTTTTTCTGCAAGTATTTTATATCATTACATGTAAGTTCGTTTAAAAAATTATAAATATTTTTCTGTAATTTACGTTGTTTATAAAACATACAATCAGGCACAGTTAGACCCAAATTATACAAAAAAGTAATTACTTTTTTTGCGTCTTTTTGGACTGCTTTTTGGAATATTATTGAATTTTCTGTTAAAAATTCATCCATCTCAAAAATATTACCTTTTACAATTTTTACAAGTAAAAATGGATCATCTTTTTCAATGGTAAGTTCTATTACACGATTTTTTATAATGGGTTCCAACTCTTTTACATAATTTACCAGATGTTCCATAGATTCAATGGTTAAAAATGGATGTAAATCTAAAATTTCATCGTTTAGATTCAAGTCTAACATCAAACCTAAAATAGTTTGGTCCCAGAATATTTTAGACTTATCCATACGATTAAAAATCAACTTTATTGTTTTAATTTTTTTCTGTAAAAGAGCTGCTCGAAATAAACTAGATTCATCCGACACATTAGTTTTCCATAATGATGAGATAGATTGAGCAATGAAACTAAAACTTTTATGTTTGTTCATTTTTTTATAATAAATTCAAAATATTACAATTATTCATTTTTTATTTATAATTTTTTAAATACCTTGATGATTGTTTCATTATTTCTTAATTCATCAATTTCCTGTATTTTTACTTTTGCCGAAACGATTGAAAAACTTTTACCAATAAAAAAGAATGTATGAAAATGAGTATGTTCACAGCAATAATCCCAACAGGGAGAACTAATTATTAATAATCCTCCTGGTTTTACATATTTAATCATTTCTTTTACATCATCAATAGGATGAATAACATGCTCAATTAAATTATGACTAAAAAGAATATCATAATATTCTTCGAAAGGTTCAATCATATCTTTGTCTTTTACATATTTGTCAAATTTTTCAATATCATAACCTTGTTTATTAAGAATATCATGATATTTTAGAGTAAAACCACAACCATAATCTAATATTTTTTGATTCTTGACAATATAAGGATTATCCTGAAATAAATCTATAAAATACTCATTTGTCGTTTCTTCTTTATAATAAGAATAAGTATCCATATAATCTTTTTGAATTTCTGTTTGTGGTAATGCTAAAAATTTTAAATCTCCAAAAATAAGATCGCATTGAGGACATTGATATCTTTTTATCATTCCAAAATTAAACATATCCATACATGTCAATAACTTGAAAGAATCGATTGAATCAAAATAATCACAAACAGGACATTTTAATTCAGTAACTAAAGGGTCAGGAATATTTTGCCATCTTTTTTTTTGATTTTCACTGGAAGGTTGATACATCTAATATTAATTAAATATTTTATTGATTGAATTTCAGTCAATAAAATTATTTGCATTTTTTTACTTGGAATGGAAAAGAAATTGCCATCAAAATACATAAAATTAGACAAGAAAGCATCCAAGATACAGACCTGGTAAATAAACTAATGAATAGTATAAAAAATACTCCTATAAAAAAGAATCTAGGAAATATTCCAAATTTAGGTTGTCTCCAGTGATCATCTCCACAAAAATCTTTATTTAATAAAAACCAAAAAGCATCTTCCATTAGTAAAATTAAAACTAGAAAAGACAATACAAAACATTCTTTTACTCGAGTCCATTTACAAAATATAAAAGGTATATGAACGATTAAGACTAAAAATAACCACAAGCTAACATGATATCCCGTCCAAACGAAGCCTTTCATATTGTAGCTCCAAGTCGGTAAATTTTTTGCCCAACCATATTTTCCTTCAATTTGAATTTCTAAATACCCAAGAATTATGGACAAGAGAATGACAAAAACTACAGCAATCAATGATTGTTTTATAGAAATGGAGTCTTTCATTTATAAAAACAATTTTAAAATAATTAATAATCAATTAAAGCAGAATTTATATATCCATGTTTTCTTAATTCTTGGTATAGAAAATCTGGAATTTTTTCTTCTGGTATATTGTAAGGAACTTCTATTAAATTGATACCAAATTGTTTACACAGGTCTCTTTTTATATGATCTCGATATTGCTGGTTTTGAAAACAATGTTTAGAATTTTGATGCATCATTTTATTATAATGATAATGCTGTTGACCTTGATATTCTATAGCTAATTTTAACTCCTCATTGAAACAATCTAATTCCAAAGCTTGATTAGTAATTGGATTGATCATGTAATCAGGACGAACATTTACAAAAGGTTTATTAAAAAGATATTCCAAAAATTCTTTACATTTCTTTTCCCCCTTGGATACTCGTTTTTGAGGCTGCGTTGGAGTTTCAATTTGCTGGGGAATATTTGGTACAATGGGTGAAAATATTTTTTTAAAGATAGATTGTAAAGTTGTAGCAGTTGAACCTTTGGAACTATTTAAAAACCATAAAATTAATAGAATAAAAATACTACCAAAAAAAATAAAATACCATCCATACATATTCCAAAACTGTTTTATTGTATAAATAATCATCCAAGAAATTTTATCTTAACCTTTATAAAAAATATTTTGTAATAATATAGAAAATGTGTGGTATTGTAGGAATTTTATTTGCTTTTGATGAAATACAGAATTTTAATATTCTCATGGCTTGTTTAAAAGAACTTCAAAATAGAGGTTATGATTCAATGGGAGTTTCTATTATTGATGAATTACAAAACAAATTTTTAATCGATAAAAAAATTGGAACGGATATTTCAAATTTGTTTGAAGGACAAGATTTACAATTTAAAAACTTTTTAGGACATACTCGATGGGGTACTCATGGCGGAGTATCAGTTAAAAATGCCCATCCACATATTGATTCCATTTTGGAAAAATTTTCAATGGTTCATAATGGAATTATTGAGAATTATATAAAACTTGAAAAAAATCTTGAGAATGAAAATGTTTTCATGAAAAGTGAAACCGACAGTGAAATATTTTTGAATCTAATTGTGTGGGAATATACAAAAATAACAGAAAACTTGGATGACGTAGACCGAATTAAAAAAGCTGTCTTGGAAGCTGTTCAAAAAGTAGAAGGAACTTTTGGAATTGTGATACAGCATTTAGATCATGCTGACAAGCTATTTTGTATTCGTAAAGGAAGTCCTTTATTAATTGGAACGGATCCTCATCAAAAAACCTTGATTATTTGTTCGGAGAAACAAGCCTTTCCATCGTTTATTACAAAATGTATTCGATTAGAATCCGATGAATTGGTAGTTTGTCAGTTTAATAACTCTACATTAACTAAAGAATTTTGCTCTGCTCAACCTTTTTTTAATATAGAAGAATCATCGTTACAAAATTTTTCTTATTGGACAGAAAAAGAAATTCACGATCAAAAACGTCTTGTACAAATGACAACCAAATTTGGATCTAGATTAAAAAAAAATGATATCAAATTAGGTGGTTTGGAATCTGTAGGAGACAAATTGATAAATACTACTAATGTTTATTTATTTGGTTGTGGGACTTCTTATCATTCCGCATTGATTCTTCAAAATATATTTTTAGAATATGGAGGTTTTGATTTAGTTTTAGCTTTTGATGCCTCTGAATTTGATTTAATTTATTTACCAAAACATACCGGAAAAGAATGTGGAATATTTATTTCTCAAAGTGGCGAAACACGTGATCTTTTAAAAATTCACAAGGAATTTTCTTTCCAAACGTTGGGAATCGTCAATGTGGTAGACTCTTATCTATCTAATGTCACAGATGCCGGGCTTTATACAAATATTGGTAAAGAAAGAGGCGTCGCTTCTACAAAATCATTTACAGGACAAATTATTACCGGGATTCTAATTTTACTCTGGTTTTTACAAAATAAAAATACGAATACCAATTTTGATAAAATTAGAGAACCATTACTTTCTCTTGACAATCTATTAGAAACATTTATTCCCAAAACTTTTGATTATTGTAAAAATATTATTGTACCTCGAATCGCTAAATATCAAAAAATGTTTATTATGGGTCGTAAAAAAGACTTTTTTATAGCCAAGGAAGGAGCTTTGAAAATTAAAGAAATAGCCTATAAATGCGCAGAAGCCTATCCAACAGCCGCTCTAAAGCATGGACCCTTTGCATTGTTAGATACTGATTATTTGGTTATTTTTGTCATTTCGGACGAGTCAGAGGAAAATGTTAAAAAGGTGATGAATAATATTCAAGAGGTTGCGGCAAGAGGTTCTTTTATTTTGCTCATTACCACTGAAAAAGTTGTAAATTCTATTCCTAATTTTTGTAACATTATTATTCCAAACCATTTCTTTGGATTTTTGTTTGCCAGTATCGTATTACAAATTATAGCTTATGAATTATCGGTCTATTCTGGAATTAATCCAGATTTTCCTAGAAATTTGGCAAAAGTCGTTACGGTAGAATAAAAATTGTTCTTTTGACAATTTTAAAAAAAATTTTTAAAATGATTCATATTTATACTGACGGAGCTTGTAAAGGAAATCCTGGAAAAGGTGGTTGGGGTGTATATTGGAAAGATTTAGATTCGAAAGAACACGAACATTTTGGGGGCGAAAATGCAACCACTAATAATCGCATGGAAATGACTGCTGTTATTTTTGCTCTGGAAACTGTAAAACAACCCAAAAAAATTTATACCGATTCACAATACGTTTTTAAAGGAATTACAGAATGGTTAAAAGGATGGAAACAAAAGAATTGGGTAAATAGTCAAAAAAAACCAGTTTTGAATCGAGACTTGTGGGAAAAAATTGATTTACTTGTTCAAAACTCTCTAGATACAGAATTTTTTTGGGTAAAAGCACATAATGGAGATCCAGGAAATGAAAAAGCTGATTGGTTGGCCAACAAGGGAGTCGAACTTTTAAAAAATTGATTTTTTCTTGTTTTCTCTAAAAAAAGTCAACTTTAGAGACAAAAATGAATTCAAGTGAACTTATTGATCAAGACATTAATTTATGCAGGGAGAACTACGAAGTAAATCTAGAAAATAATGGAGAATATAGATTAGGAATGGGGTTTATAAGTGACCACAATTTACTTTTGGAAAGCTCATTTCCAGTATCTGTTTTTTATAAACATGATTCGAAAAAAATATTAAAATATTTAATTAAAAACTCTACTACCTATCCAAATTGGAGAAAACTTGAAATTATCAAGATGGATTTTTCACCAATTCCTAGACCTTGGTTTTCTTTTACTTGTGTTTTTAAAACCTTTTGGATTCGTATTGTTCAAAGAACATGGAAAAAAATTTATAAACAACGACAGGAAATACTAAGTAGTCCAGGTATTATAAATTTTGTTATTCAACGGCAGGTTCATGGTAAAAAAACTCTTTTTTTACCAGGTCTTAAAGGCATGTTGGTTACTTGACGATTCTATATGTAATGGTTCCATTTTTTCTCGTTATTTTTATTAGGTCATTTTTTTGAAAGAAAAAATACCTAGAAACGGGATCTGTTTTTAGTATAAAAGGTAGTGAATTTCCAAATTGTTCTCGAATCTGTTTTGCCGTTGTAAACGACATTTTTTCATGAACACAATAGTATTTAAATTTTGTAATATCATATTGTAATTCTTTCAACAGAAATAATTCAATTTGAAACTTGTACAAGTTATCCAAAACTTTCTTGGTACTACTAGTCATTACACTTTGATAAATAATGATTCCATGTTTGTACTTTTCTTTTTCCAACATGTATATAAATTCTTTAATTCCATCAATATTGAGTTTATCACATTCAAAACACCAAACAATAATTTTTTGGTTATCTGTATTGGCATAAATAAGATAGGCATCGTCCTTTTTTCTCAAAAAAACATAACCTCTATTCAGCATCATGAGTTGTAAATTTTCTTGGGCTTTTTCCCACATTTCTTGAGTCATGATTTTTTATCAATGTTTAATTAAGCTAATTAACATCAGTTTTTAATCAAAAAATGATTTTTTCTACTTTTTTATTTCTAGGTTAACAACTATACTTATCATGAAACTTGACGGAAAATTAAATTATTTGGAGCTTTGTCAACTAATTTTGGAATGGCAACCGATTGTGAAAACCAACTATATAAAAAAAGTGTATCACTGGGAAGGATTATGGATGTTTAAATTTAAAAACTTTTCATTTGTATTAGAACAAGGTATTGGATTATGGCCTGGTTCATTTGAATCTCGAGAAACAAACATTCATTCGATTTGTATAAAGTTGAGAAATGAAATTGTGGATAAAAGGATTGAAGAATTTAATGTCAACAAAGACGATCGAACCGTTGTGATGAAATTTAGTAATGGAATGTATTTGGTGTTTGAAATCTTTGCCAAGGGAAATTTAATTCTTTTGGACAAGGATTTAAAAATTGTTGTTCTTACACGACCAAATCCTCATTCGCATCACCATGATCAATATACATTGACTCCTTACTTGGAGACAATCCCTCAAACGTTTGTATGGAAAAAGGAAAATTATGAAATTGAGGTTGCTGAATTTGGAAAAAATTTGTCCTTTTTTTTGGAAACGTTTTGGAATTTAAAAAAACAAAAGTTGAAAAAAGTGGTGGTGGAAACCAAGCCTAAAGTCAAATATACAAAAGAGGATAATATACATTATCAAATAAAAAAATTGGATCAAAATATTCAATTATTGGAGGAAAAGGCTGGTATAGAACAAGAAAAAGAAACAGTAGATTATGAAAAGGTTGGAAAGCTGTATCAAGAAATTAAACTTTTTAAAAAAAAACTTGTTGGCGCTCAACAAGCTTTGGGGATTAAGAAAAAAATGGTGGTGAAAAAGAAAACTATCAAAATTTCTTTGTTAACCAATAAATGGTACCATGAATATTATTGGTGGTATTCTTCCAACGGAGTCCTTGTCGTAGGAGGAAAAAGTGCAGAACAGAATGAAAAATTGGTAAAAAAAAGTCTCATGGATTCTCACTACTACTTTCACTCGGACGAACCTGGCTCTGGATCATTTATATATTTTGCCGAACAATTGGATGACAAGGAAGCCTTGGAAACTGCTCAGGGGGTGCTATGTTTATCTCAAAATTGGAGAAATAATAGAATTGGAAAAGTTTATCATGTCAAAGGGGAACAAGTATCAAAAACTGCTCCTACAGGAGAATTCCTAGGTAAAGGTAGTTTTATGGTTCGAGGAGATCGTAAGTATATTTCTGTTCATCAATTGTGTTTGGGATATTGTGTAAAAGATGGAGAATTAATGTTGGCCCCTTATTCTCTAATCATGAAACAAAAAACCAAATGCTTAAAATTACAACCCAAGGATGTGAAAAAAAATTCACACAAGGAATTAAGCAAATTAATTATGAGTCATTTAGGAGTAGAAAAAATTCCAGAGAAAATAGGACTTTTTCCGTATGCATGTCTTGTAACTAAAAATGAGTTTCACTAACATTTCATTACTCTAGATAATTTATAAAAAATATACATACTCCTAAAATTATCCAAGAAATAGTATACGCAACAATAAGGAGTATTAATTTTTTTAAAGAAAATAATCTCATTCGACCATGATGGTAACATCCAAGTAAAATAACTCCAACAATTATAAAAATTATTCCTAAAATATTTAGAATTTTCATTTATCTAAATATTTTTATTTAGAATTAAATATTTTTATTTAGAATTAAATATTTTTATTTTATTCAATTAGAAAATGAAATGGATATTCTTTATTTTGATGACAAGTTATAGTGATATGAAACGATTAGGGATTAATGTATATAATCAAAAAAGTATACCAATGTTACAACAAACTGTTGAACATATTATTCCAAGGTCGTTATTTATTAATAGAAAACATGCCAATCAATGGAATAATCTTATTTCTTGTGATAAATATACAAATATAATACGATCCGATTATCGTCTTGGAGATCCATTAATTTATAATGACTTGTTTTTGGAATATGAAGAATCACAAAATAAAAGTCGACAATGTTTAATTACTGTTTCTCCTGAAAAACCTTATAAATTAGTTGTGGACTCCACAGGAAATTGTTCTGGTGTTTTGGATAGAATTCAACGTATTTTTTATCCATCTACTGAAGCAGATATGGGATTAATAAGTCGATCTATTATTGAAATGTTACACAAGTATCCCTATCTTTATAATTCTTTGGATAGAATTGTATATCATCCCCAACTTTTAGACGCTTATTACAACAAACCAAAGACTGAGTTAGAACTTGCAAGAGAACAAATGTTTATAGAAAATTTTTAATGTTTATAGAAAATTTTTAAAGTTTATAGAAAATTTTTAATGTCTTCCTCCAATTGACAAATAATATGATTGGATAGTTTTTTTTTTACAAATAAGGGAAATATATTATCAAATTTAGTTTCAAAATTTTCAATATCTATAGTGCATTTAGTTTGACTAGGTTCTATAATTTCAAATAATAAATTTCCAACAATTTTATAATTAGTACTTTCCACATCTTGAATTTCAAATCTAATCGTATTATTTTCTTTTTCAATATCCAATAGTGTTGTAAAATTTAAAATATTTTCATAAACTTGTTTAGGAATCAAATATTCAAGCCATTTTAATGCGAGAGTTGAATATTTGTATTGTCGTTTTCTCAAGATTTGGAATTCATTTTCAAAAAAAGATAATTCTGCAACAAGTCGATAATTAGTATCTTTCTTAACACCACAATAATGCTTTACATAAAGTTTTTTATCCACCACAAAAGATTTGGTAGTCATATAAGATTTATAAATTACTAATAATTTATAAAATTAATCAAATTTTTATTCTCCAATAATAAAATGAATGTAGCTATTATTATATTATTTATATTACTAGTGGGAATTTTATTATGCGCTTACAAATGGAAAAAAATGGAATTTTATACAACTAAAAATGAAACGCCCATGATTGATGTCGTGATTACTTGGGTAGATGGAAATCAAAAAAAATTTGTGGAAGAAGTCAATACTTATGGAAAAAAATATCAATTGGATCGATTTTATCAAAATCAAGAATTAAAATACTGTCTTCGCTCTATAGAACTAAATATGACGTTTATTCGTAAAATATTTATTGTAATTCGAGAAGATCATTATCCTGATTTTTTAAAATCAAATCATTATCAATTAGAATTTATTACTCATCCTATGATTATTCCTTCTAGATTTCTACCTACATTTAACTCTATTGTTATTGAAAATTTTATACATAAAATTCCCGGACTTTCTGAACATTTTATATATTTTAATGATGACATGATTGTTTTAAAAGAGACTAAAGTTTCAGATTTTTTTGATTATAATTTTAATCCAATTCAATCCAAGGACGAAAATAAAATTATTACATTGACAACTAGTTATAATTTCTGGACCAAAAATAAAAAATCAATCGTGGAGCCTTTAAAACCAGATAATTTTAATCGTCCATTTGCTTTAAAAGAATTAATTGATCATAATAATGAAATTATAGATTTGGTTTTTCAAAAAGAAACTCGTTATCGTTCTCAACATATCCCTTACTCGTGTCGAAAATCTTTTATGAATCAATTGGACGAATTTTTAAAAAGCTTAAAATTAATGGATAAAACAATGTATGAACATTCAGGAATTTACAAGTTTCGAGATTTGAAAAGTATTGCTCGATTCTCGTTATTCAAAAAATATTGGGATATTTATATGAATGATTGTTTAGAAAAAGAATTTTCTTTATTGTCGATTATCATTAATGACAAGGTAGATAAAACTAAAGAAATTCAAGCATTGGATGATCCCAAATTTCAATTTTTTGTAATTCATAATGAAGTTCAAGAAATGAATGAGATTGCCAAGAAAAATTTTTTAGAAGTGAATAATAAACTGGACAAATTATTTCCATTCAAATCAACGTTTGAAAAATAAAAAAAAAAAATATTTTATAGAAGATGTCTACACCTCATGGATCTATCCCAACACAGTCATTTAATCGATTATTTTCAAATTTATCACCCTTGATTCCTTTACAAACTGATTTAGAATTACTAGCCCAAACAATGTTGGATGTAAATGCTCGAGGTCCCTTAAATGGATCAATTTTACCTGCTGGATACACTTATTTTGGACAATTTATTGATCATGATCTTACTTTTGATAATACAAGTATATTGACTCAAGCTAGTGATTTAACCACATTACAAAACCAAGAAACCAATCTATTTGATTTGAGCTGTGTATATGGTATTAATAATTCTAGTTTAAATGTAAATGGTCTTTTTGATATTGGAAAAACGTCCAATGGAGATGATGATTTACCAAGAAATTCAAATGGTGTGGCATTAATTGCCGATACTCGTAATGATGAAAATTTAATTGTTAGTCAATTTCATCTTGCTTTTTTAAAATTTCACAATAAAGTTTTTGCAGAAATCAAAACTCAAAATCCTGTATTTACCTTAACCGAACTAGTAAATAATACAAAACAAACAGTAGTTTGGCATTATCAATGGTTAATTGTCCATGATTTTTTGGCTGATATAAGTGGTAAATTTTTTACAAGAATTATAGATTCTACCGGAAACCTTTCTATTCATCCAAATATCCAATCCATGTATCCTAATTTACCTATCGAATTTACAGGAGCAGTTTATCGATTTGGACATTCTATGGTTCGAGATGCTTACTATATCAATTCATCGTTTGATGTATTTCCAATTTTTTCTCCCATTTTACCTCCTCCACTAGTTTCTATCCCAGATTTAAGAGGTTCACGACCTATTCCTGCAAATCAAACAATTGATTGGAGTATGTTTTTTCCAATGCCATTTCATAAAGGATTTCAAGTAACCGAAAATTTTGACAACTTTATCACTGAATCTCTCTATAATTTACCCATTCCAGAAGTAGTTTCTGGTATGACTAACATATTACCTTTACGTAGCTTAATGAGAGGAGCATTTACTTATCAATTACCTTCCGGACAAGATCTAGCTTTGGCTATGGGTATTCCCCCTAATGAAATTTTAAAAGCTAGTAACGGAAATATGGTATTTCAAACTTTAAATCCTTTAGTTACGGCTACAGATATTAATCATTTAACTACCATTTTTGGAGAACAAACTCCCTTATTTTATTATATTTTAAAAGATAACCATGTAAATGGAAATGGTCAACATTTGGGTTCATTGGCTTCTAAAATAATTGGAGATACGTTTATGAATCTATTATCTAAGGATCCTAATTCGTTTTTAAACAATGGTTTTACTCCAACGTTGGGAAATTTTGGTTGTATAATTAATGGTATTTATCGTTTTGCTGAATTTTTCACTTATTCATTAAATCTTCCATCTTTTACATCTACAGATATCATACCAAGTTTTCAAACTAATTTTTTCGATCCATTGGAAAATAATATTAATAAAGTTGCTCCAGTTGGTCATCCATTAGTGCCATCTTTAGGCGTGCCTGGATTGGCCTTAGACATTGTAGTTACTCCTTATCCTGGAAGAACAATTAAAGCTTATGATCCAACTTTAACTTTACCAGTGAATACGAATCAAACAGAAATCAATCAAGTTGCAACGAATGCTGTAAAATTTCAAGTAGATGCTACATTGGCAGTAGTCCGTTTTTTAAACAATAAAACAATCCTTGGTATTGCACAAAACTTGATCGCTCCTTTAGCTCCTCCTGCTCCTATTGCTGCTGTATTTCCTCCCGCTATTTTACCAGTTCTAGCACCATCACCAGCTATAACATTGAATCCAGATCAACAACGAGCCTTGGCTATTTTTACAGAAACGGACAATGCGCAATTTATGTTAAAACCGCAAGCCATCTTGGATGCAAGTCGAGCAGCAAAAGAAATAAATGATGCATTATTTGGATTAGTGGCTCCTGCTCTTATTGTAGTTTGATTTGATATTACAATCATTTTGATCCGTTTTGACAGGTTTATTACGTAAATTTGTAAATTTGAGTTTTTTCAAATTATCCAACACTTGATTATCATACATTTTATAAAATCGTTCTACATTTCTAGTAAGGACAAACAAACTTGTTCGAGTTGGATCAGAGACGATTGCATAATCGTACAAGTTATTATTAATGGGACCTAATTCATAAACCCAATAGGGAGCATTATGTCCATTCAAATTTACTGTTAATTGCCCAGGTTTATTGGGATTATTTAGAAATGCATAACCATAAATTTCTTGAATATTTCCATCTTTATCCAATTGTAAATTATGAACGCTAATATTATTTTTAGAAACTAACTCGTAATTTGCTTCTACACATCTGCCATTTTGTTCAAATGTCGATTTAACGAAAGGATCACTATAAACTTGATACCACTTTCCCATAAATTGATTAATATTCAAGGTTGCTACTGTAGCAAAAATTGTAAAAATAGTAAATACTTGGTTCATTTTGAATAGTTACAAATATTCAAAATTACAAATCAATTTTTGTTATAAATTGGAAGCCGAATTTCCTTTCACTGAAAGTTCTTCATCTTCTTCCAAATATGTCAAGCAAGTAATTATAAAAGGATCATCTTTTTTGAATAAACGATGAATCACATTTTTATTATTTACCGTTATCTTTTTGCCCAAAGATTCAAAATGCATCTCTTTAAAATATAAAATAACTACAAAAGGATTATCATTTTTAAATGTATTTTTTTTGTATAATAGTTTCATTCCTTCATAAGGCATTCCAGTCTCAGAGTCAATAATAATAATATTTATTTTTAGACTCAAATAATCAATGACGCTTGAAAAAATAAAAATGTTGAGCCATTTTTTAACATCGGCAATTTCGGCTTTAAATTCGGCTAAAGATTTATTAGTTACAAAATCAAAAATGGGATAACTGAGCAAAGAAAGTTTTTGAATCACCTTGGATTTTTTTTCATTTGGCATTTTTGGAATGGCAGGATCCACTTTTTTTTCCAAATCTTCAATTGCTTTTTTGACTTTGCTTTTATAAATGTTATACCAAGTATTTTTAATTTGCTCTAAATAGGATTCTTCTTGATTTTCTTGATAACTTTTGGAACATTCAATGTCCCACTGTGGGAGAATTTCCTGCTCAATCAAGGTGGGATTTAATAAGGTGAATAAAATATCAATGGCTAATGGATTGATTTCATATTTCTCAAAATATTCTTGATTTTCCATAATTAATTTAGGAATGGAATGAATAATAAGTCTCATGGTTTCAATGATTTGTAAAAAAGCAATATTACCATTTTGAATGGCAAACCATTCATCAAAATTAATCTTGTCTGATAATTGTCTTCTTTTATTGGTTATAAATGTCATTCGTTCCTCATTGGATAATTGTCTAAAATCTTTAAAAGGTAGATATAGCGAGTAAAAAAAACAAGAACCCGATGGATTAGTTCCGGTTCGAATCAATTCTGTATTTAATACATTAGTGGAATAAGGTTTAGTTTGATTACAGTCTAAAATATCCAACATTTTTGGTTTTTAGTCTTAAAAATCTAATGTTTAAGTTGACAATTTAATACAAATCCTGATTAATTGTATTAAAAATTTTTTTTATTACTAAATTTAATCCTTTTATATAAAAATGTCACTACAGCAACTTACAGAACAACAAAGAAAATATATTACAAATTATGGTTATTCTTTAAATCAAGACTGTAACTACTTACTAAGCCAACAAAGTTTTAACAAATTTCCAGGTGTTGTTGATAAATTACCAGAAAAAGACCAATATAAAACTAAACAGCAAAATGGTCAAATAGTATATTACAGAGAAACCGACTTTCAAGATTTAATTGATGAATTTTTCACTGCATGGACTCAGATAGTTGATCATTTAGTCTATAAAATTTTTAATCAAATTCCTATTTTAGATAAAGAATATTTGCTTTTTCTGTCATTTTACGAAAAGGCAAAAATTATGTTTAATGATGATGTATTAGTTTTAGGTTCAAATAAACAAACTGCTAAACAAGGAATAGATTTCGTAAAAATTAAAAAGTTTATTCAATTTGTCAAGGAATACTATTTAACAAGTAAAACTAGTCAAGATGCAAAAAAAAACAAATCAAAAACGCAAAAAAATACTTGAAAAAATTTTGACAAGACA
>Ga0114973_10000754_pt1 | contig 24365 bp, 24 predicted proteins | sample M_140807_MF_Meta_FD_87025 | JGI IMG/M metagenome (GOLD analysis project Ga0114973, IMG submission 87025) | Freshwater microbial communities from Lake Montjoie, Canada to study carbon cycling - M_140807_MF_MetaG | ecosystem: Environmental > Aquatic > Freshwater > Lake | place: Lake Montjoie...
CATCAATTGAATACGAAAATAATCTTAAGTTAAAATTATTAAAACAAGAAAAAAATAAAGAAAAAATTATTTCTGAAATTTTTTCTACGATTAAAAAAAAAAAAAAAGTATTTATTTGTGGGAATGGAGGCTCTGCGGCAGATGCTCAACACCCAGCGGCAGAATTTTTAATTAGATTAACAAAAAAAGTAAAAAGAAAGTCATACCCCGTTATTCCTTTGGCTTTAGATACTTCAACTTTAACTGCTTGTGGGAATGACTTAGGGTTTGAATACATTTTTTCAAGAAACTTAGAGGGAATAGGCAATCAGGGAGATCTTTTGATTGTTTTATCTACAACTGGTAATTCAAAAAATATAATTAATGCCTTAAAAGAGGCGAAAAGAAAAAAAATCAGGTCAGTGGCTTTTCTAGGGGGCAATGGAGGAAAATGCAAAAATAAATCCAACTTAAAAATCATAGTTCCATCTGATAATACAGCCCGCGTTCAAGAGTGTCATATTTTTTTAGGTCACGTTATTTTTTCTGCAGTAGAAAAAAAACTAATTAAATAAAACAAAAGTGTTTAAATGAAAATTTACGTAAGTCGCAAAAATCACTACTTAATTTCTTTAATAAAATAATAAGAGTTAAAAATTTAATTTGAAAATAAATGGACATTTTAAAAAAAATATTTATTACAATTTTCTTATAAAAAAAGACTCTTGAAAAACCTAAAAAAAAAAAAATATTAATCATTAATAAAGATTTATCTGATTATATAAGAAAATATGTTAAAAATAATTTTAATATACTTGATACAAGATTTCATTATTTTCCTTCTAGGCAACTAAATTTATATGTTCTTATAAGAAGTTTATTAAAACTAAATTTTTCTTTTTTTGATTATGTGTGCGAATACATAAAACTTGTTAAACCTAAAGTATTAATAACCTTAATCGACAATGATTTGTTGTTTTACAAGCTCAAATCTGTATTTCCCAATATAAAAACAATAATGATACAAAATGGTTTCAGATCACTTGTAAAAGAAGACGTTTTATTTCATGCAAAAAAATTTAAAAAAAAAAATTATTTGGTCGATTACTATTTTTGTTTTAATAAAGAAATTGGAAATAAATTTAAATCATTTTTAAAATGTAATGTTATCCCAATTGGATCTTTTAGATCAAACTCACACCTGAAAAAAAAAGAAGAAAAAAAATATGAATTTTTATATATTTCTGTTTATAGGTTCCATGCAAAAGAATCTATAGATGACATTATTTTTCTTAAAAATCTTGAAAAATATTTTTTTAAAAAAAATAAATTCCTAACTATCTTGGGGTGTCAATCGTTTTATAAAAATAATGAGTATAACTTTTATAAAAATATTTTAAATAATATAAATTTTAACTTTATTGAAAAGTCAGAAAAAAGAGAAACTTATAGAATTTTAGATCAATCAAACATTTCAATTAACATTGACTCTACAGCTGGCTATGAATCCTTATCGCGCAATAATAAAGTTGGTTTTTTTTGTATACGAGGGAACAAATACCCTTATAACTCTCTTAAATTTGGCTGGCCAAATTCCTTACAAAATAAAGGCTTATTCTGGACAGATAAAAATAATTACATAGAAATAGAGAGAGTTTTAAACTATTTAGCTAGAACTAATGATCAACAATTTTTTATTAGAAATAAAAAAATTATTAATATTGTGATAAACAAAGACAAAAACAATAAAAAATTTTCACATTATATAAATAAATTAGTCAAAAAATAACTTTGTAGCTATGTCAAATTCTAAATATATAATAAATTAGAGGTATAACAAAAAATTATTTTTAAAAATAATTTATTATGTTTTAATTCGTAAAATAAAAAAAAAAAACATGTCAATTAGCCTATCAATCTAATTTAGTAATTAATATTAATTCTACCGTGGCCTGCCAAATTTCGTTGAAAAAAATAAGACCGTATTTTTTCTATAAGGTATTTAAAAAACTCAATTAAATTACACAAGATTTTTTTAAAAAAAAAAGCCTCTCAATAAATCTAGTTTTTCGACTTACAGTTTCACTATCATAGAGATTTTTAGATTAATTTTTTCTTCTAAAATTAGTAATAAAAAATATAAAAAATGACTCCAAATAATGTCGGAATTATTCACGAAGGAAATGAAATATTTAAAAAATTCTTAAAACAGTATATTATTTAAACTTTTTCATTACACATAAAATTTTATATTATTTTATTAAATTTAAATTAAATTTAATTTTACGAAGAGCTCTTAGTATTGAAATACAATCATGTAGGGCATTATGAGTATTTTTTTTTATAATTTTATATCCAAAATACGATTGTATTAATGGACTATGACAATAATCTTTTGGTATTTTATATTTTGTTATCAAAAGTTGTTTAATGTTAGTCATTTTTACTATTTTTTGAATTTTATTTAAATCTAAATTTTTTTTCATAATTTTTTCATCTGTACCATTGCATATAATTTTACTTTTTTTGGTAAATTTAGAAAAAATATTAAAAGCGTTTTTAAAACTTAACCCTCTACTATCAATAGTTTTTTGCGATATGTGAGTCAATTTCATTATATATTTACTCAACTTAGGATTGATTTTTGGTTTAACGTAAATAGAAAGTTTTTTAATTATTTTAAAATTTTGATTAATTTTAACTGCTCCAATTTGAATTATTTCTTCCTTTTGTTTTGCTGATCTTTTTTCATATTGTTTATTTTTTCCATAGTAATTTCCTTTCCATGACGTCCATTCTAAGTCTAGAATTATGAAATGATGCATTTTTAAAAAAACTTTTTCAATCCGTATTTAATAGTTTTTATTAAATATTTGAATTCATTATTTTTTAATGCATATGATAAGAAAATTATTCCATTTTTAGGATATATAATTTTTTTTTTAAAAAGAAATTTATAAAAATTATCTAAATTTTTATTATTTTTTCTTTCTAAAAAATCTCGCTGGAGCCTATTTTTCATTTTTTTTTCTGAAAAAACTATTCTTATTATAGAGTCGTAGGCATAAACTTTAATTTTTATATTATGAAATTTTGCAAATTTATTTATTGTATCTCTAAATATTTGCGAGTAAAATTTTAACTTAAAAAATATAATTTTTTTATTTTTTGTTATATATTTTAAAGTTTCATTTGATATATATGTACTTAAAGAATTTCCAGAAAAAGTTCCCCCGAAAAATATTTTTTTTTTACTGATTGTTATTTTTTTATAAATTTTTTCAGATATCCCAATAAATGATATGGGTAACCCATTTCCGAAAGCTTTACCAAAAGTGGAAATATCAGAGTGGAGATTTAATTTATTTTGTACGCTGCTGCCATCAATTCTTAAACCAGTTATTATTTCATCCAAGACAAGTATGATGTTATTTTTTTTACAATATTCACTAATAAATTTTAGATAATTTTCACTATTTTTATCGGGCAGACACGCTTGAATAGGTTCTAAAAATACACAAGAAATTTTGCTTTTATATTTTTCGAGAATTTTAATTGAATTCTCTATTTCATTATAGGGTATATATATTAAATTTTTTTTATTATTTATTTCAAGCCCTTCAGATATTGCTATTGGATTATTATTCTTATCTGAAGTAAATAGGAATTGGTCTACAGACCCATGCCAACTGCCAGCGACGTTAATTACCTTGTCTTTTTTTGTTAATGCCCTACAAATTCTTAATGCTTTTAAATTGGCTTCGGCCCCTGAGTTGCAAAATATTATTTTTTTAAATTGAGGAAGTATTTTTATTAAACTTAATGAAAGTTTTTTAGCAAATTTATTTGGGGCCGCAAAATTTGATATTTCCATCCTTACAAATTCTTTTATTGAACTTTTAAACGTTTTATTATTGTGACCCAATAAAAGACAACCACCGCCACTAGTGAGGTCTAAATATTTCTTTGATTCATTATAAACATAAGAACCTATTCCTCTGTTTAACAAATGCTTATTTTGGTGATAATTTTCGTTAAGAATTGACATTGGTAATAATTTAGAATTATTAGTTTATTTTTAATATATTGTTAAATAATAATGAAAATAGCTGAATACTTAAAAAAAAACAAAAGAAATAAATTTATTATTGATGTTAAAAATAAAAATTTAACAGTAATTGATATTGTTAAATTTATAAATGTTAATTCCAATGGCTTTTGTTTAATTAAAGAAAAAAAAAAATACAAAATATTTACTGATGGAGATTTTAGAAGGCTTATTATTAAGAATAGTAATTTTGTTAATGTTGGAAATAATGATGTAAAGTTTAAAAAGATTATTAGTATAGATTTAAAAAAAAATTTGTATGATGCTTACAGATTAATTACTAAAAATCAAATTAACTGTTTAATTGTAAAAAAAAACAATAAAGTATTTTCCTATCTTACTCTTCACGAAATAACTGAAGTTTTATCACCTGAAAGGTTAAATTTAGACAACAAAAAACTTAATAAATATAATCTGGATGTCTCTAAACATTTGATAAGGTATATTTATGCTAGTAATTTTATTACAAAAAAAAGTTTAGTCTTAGATGCTGCATGCGGCACTGGATATGGAACTTATATAATGTCAAAAAAAGCAAAAAATATCTATGGAGTTGATATTTCTGCTAAAGCAATTACTTTTGCTAAAAGTAATTATAAAGCAAAAAATATTAAATTTATTAATTTGAACATTCTTGACATTAATTTTAAGCAAAAGTTTGATGTTATTGTTTCTTTGGAAACTATAGAGCATCTAACACTAGAAGATGCATTATCTTGGTTTAGAAAGTGTAATTATTTATTAAAAAAAGAAGGAATATTTGTTTGCTCTTCTCCATTGCTAAGAATAAGGAACAAGAAACCATTTATAACAAATCCACATCATTTATATGAAATGAAGAAAAGTGAATTTTTTTATAATTTAAAAAATATTTTTAAACCAAAAAAAATTAACAGTTATATTCAGCAAAATGATAATCTAATTCCATTAACCAATCAAAAAGAGGGATTGAGCATTATTTCTTTAATTAAATGAAAAAATATTTAGAAACATTAAAAAATAGTATTTTAAGAAAAAAAGATATCATAGATCAAGATGTAACTTTTTATAATGACGCACCACTACCTACCTGGATAGAGATTAGCCCAATAGATGCATGCAATAGAAAGTGTGAATTTTGTCCTAAATCTGATGAGAATATAGCTCCAGACACATATAATAAAATAGACATGTCTTTAATAAAAAAACTAAAGAAAGAATTGGAACTTATTAATTTTAGAGGAACTATAGTTTTTGCAGGATATGGAGAACCATTGCTTGCAAAAAATATATTCGAAATGATTAGTGAGTTTTCAAGTTTTTGCAATGTAGAAATAACAACGAATGGTGATCCACTTTCAACAAAGGTTGTGCGTAAATTAGTAGAATCTGGAATAGGTAAAATAGTAGTCAGCATGTACGATGGTCCCGAACAAGATAGTAAATTCAAAAAAATATTTTTAGATGCAAATGTTGATAATAATAAATATGTCTTAAGAGATCGATGGTACTCTAAAAATGAAGGTTTTGGTCTTATGTTAACAAATAGAGCTGGTGTGCTTAATTTAAATAATCATAACCTTCCAGATAATTATTCTAAAAAGTGTTTCTACACACATTACTCTGTGATGATAGATTGGAATGGAGATATTTACCTTTGCACTCAAGATTGGAATAGAAAAGTAAAAAGTGGAAATATTAAAAATGAAAATTTTTTTGAAATTTGGAACTCAAATATTTTAAAACAATATAGACAAGATTTATCCAAAGGATGTAGAGTCAAAGAACCGTGTGTTAATTGTAATGCTAATGGCGTTTTGCATGGTCAAAAACATGCGTTGGCTTGGGATAATTATTATAAAAATCAATAGATATAGTGAATTTTTTTTTTAATTTTTCAACAATTGATTATTTTTCTAAGCTTTGCCTTCCAAAATTCCAGAACAAAAAATCCGTTAATAAAGATATACAGCTTTATCAATTAATTATCGAAAATGATAAATGGATAGCAAAAATACCTGAATTTAATTCGGATGATAAATTTTATTATGTAGAAAATATTAAAAATATTAATACTTCAAATTTTTATTTTTTAGCTTCTAAAAAAAAATTAGAAAGTAAAAAAGAAGAATTAAAAGAAAAAATAATTCAAATAGATGATTTTACTGACACTTTTCCTGATTTTAGAAGTAATATAAAAGTGTTTAATAAAATTGGAGGATTTTCTTCATATCAGTCAGAAATTCCATTGGACTTAGTAGCCAGACAAGGCTCAATCATTGCTCATGCAAATATTTTGCTAAACAAACATTCTGAAAAAAATATTATTTTTTTTGTTAATCTTTATTACCTTCCAGTTCTTAAAAAATTTAATTTATATTTTATAGATAAAAAATTAAAAAAAGTCCTTTCTGTAAAAGAGATATTAACAAATTCTGTTAACGAGATTAAAAATTTAAATGATTATTTATTTGGAGAAAATATTTTTTTATTTACAAAAGACTACCTTGGTTTTCCAGTTTTTTTATCTGAAAATAATGGTCAAATATCATTCGAACATACGCATCCACCACAAGAAAATTTTTCAAATGAAAATAAATTTGATCATATTAAAAAAATTAAAGAGGAGTTTAATGAAATTATATATAAAGAAAATATTTAATTCTTTAATTTTTAGAATAATTAGAAATGAAATAAATTACAGACCACCTGTTATTAACATCGGAAAAGTTAAATCATCCGCAACGCTTTCCGATAGCTTTCCTTGGAGAACTGACTCTGGCTTTAAAACTTATTTTAGATTTATAAATAATTTGAAATTATTTTATAATATTAATGATGTCGAAGTTGAATTAGTTTTTTATTCTAAAAAAGGAGAATTGATTAAAAAATTAAATATTAATAATTTAATTTTATCAAATGAATTTATCATTAGTAAAGAATTTTTAGGAATAGAGGACTTTGGTATTTTTAATGTTTTTTATAAATTAAATAATTTAGATACTAAAGAATCAATTATTATATTAGAAAAATCTTATGTGGGTTTTTCTAAAAATAATTTTAATCCTTCATTTGTTCATGGTAACATTCCCATTAAAGGAAAAGATTTATTTGAAGAAAAAAATTTTTCTGATTTTTTTTACAAATCATTCTTAATTAATAAAACTTATCAAATTCAGAATAATTTTTTAGAAAGCGACAGTCTTGAATTATTTTTCGCTAATCCTTTAAATACAAGAATTATTTTTTATTTAAATAAAGAAAAATTTTTTTTAGAGAATAATAGTTGTAGATTAGTAACTTTAGATAAATCTTTTTTAAAAAATAGTAAAGGATTTATAAAGATAAAAAGTAATTGTAGTTTCTTAAGGCCTTATATATTTAATTACAAAGAAAAATTCTTTGATTGCTTTCATTCTTAAAAGTATAACTTGTTAAAAATTATGATAAAAAAATTTATTATATTTCTGTCTTGTTCAATTATATTAATTGATAATATAATTTTTTTTTTTTTTAAAAAAAATTTTCGATATCATCTTTATAATTTTTTACGAATAAATTCTGTAACAAAAATTTTAATAAAAAAGAAAAATGTTTTATTATTTAATCCATCACATTTAAGCAAATGGAGAGTTAAGACTTTTTTTACTAAAGAACCAGAAACTCTGCAATGGATCGAATCTTTTAAAAAAAATTCAAAGATTATTTTTTGGGATATAGGAGCGAATATTGGATTATACTCGATTCATGCTGCAATTAATTTTCCCAAGTCTACAATAATCTCTTTTGAACCATCCACATCAAATTTAAATATCTTATCTAGAAATATAAGCTTAAATAATCTGGAAAAACAAATAAATATTTTTCAAATCGGTTTAACCAATATTAATAATAAATTTTTTATTATGAGTGAGACCACACTTGAAGAAGGCGGCGCCCTTAGTTCTTTTGGTAAAAATTATAATTTTGAAGGAAAAAAAATTGATAAAATAAATAAATATAGTATTTTTGGAACAAAAATAGATTACTTAATTTTTAATAATATTTTAAAAATTCCCGATTATATCAAAATAGATGTAGATGGTACTGAGCATATTATACTTAAAGGTGCAGAAAAAACCCTTAAAAAAAATAAAATTAAGAGCATATTAGTAGAGGTAAACGAAAATTTTTTAAGTCAAAAAGTTCATGTTGAAAAGATATTAAAAAATTGTGGATTTTATCTTAAACATAAATATCTTGCACAAGATGTTATTGGTACTAAATTTTCAAAATCATATAACTATATTTTTTATAGAAAAATATAGTTTTTTTATATTTTAAATGTTTAAAATCTTTCAATTATTAGATCAAAGTTACAAGTTCAATTTTTATTATTTAGTATTTTTAATGTTATTAAATACAGTATTAGAAATATTTAATATCAGTATAATCATTCCTGTCATTTATTCTTTGTTAGGAAGCGACTTATACAATAGTTTTTTTTTTATTAAATATTTTAATTATATTATAGATTTTTTCAGCTTTAATAATAAATTATATTCATTTTTAACATTATTTGTTATTTTTTTCTTAATAAAAAACTTATTTTTATTATTTTATATTTATAAAGAAGGTAAATTTATTTATAGCAACCAAGAAAATATTTCAAAAAGACTTTTAAATTATTATCTTAATAAAGATTATATTTTTTATACGGAAAATAATTCCGCAGATTTTATTAATAAGATATCAAAAGAATCTAATCAATTTAGTAATGCTTTAAACTCTTATATTATTCTTTTTAGTGAAATACTTTTGTTATCATTCTTAAGTTTTTTTATTTTATTTTTATTTTTAAAAGAATTTACGATTATATTTAGTTTGATTATCCTATTTTCTTTAATTTTATTTTTTTTATTTTCTAAAAGAATTAAGATACTCGGCCAATCGAGACAGCATTATGAATATCTAAGAATAAAAAATCTACAGGAAATATTTGGAGGAATAAAAGAGGTAAAGTTTTATAAAATGGAGTTTTTTTTTTTTAAAAAATATAGCCTTATTAGTAATTTTCTGTCTAAATTATATGCTAACTGGCACTTTTTGGGTAGGTTGCCAAGAATTTATTATGAAACATTAATTTTAATATTAGTCTCTTCTATTTTATTTATAATGGTCAATTCTGAAAGATCTACAACGGATATAATCGCTATTCTCGGTATTACTGTTGCCGTAGCTTTCAGAGTCGTTCCTTCTGCAAATAAGATATTAAGCTCGGCAAATACTATAAAATATACAAAAACAACAATTGATTCTATTTACTCTTTATTTATTGAAAATTTTAAAATTTATGCACACAAGAATAATATAATTATTAAAAATATTTTCTGTTTTAAAAATTTGTATTTTAAGTATCATTCAGCCAATAATTACATATTTGAAGATATAAACTTTGAGATAAAAAAAGGTGATCACATATGCGTATATGGAGATAGTGGGACAGGTAAATCATCACTGATTGACATTATTCTTGGGTTAAAAGAGCCAACAAAAGGAAATATATTTGTTGATGGTAATAAAATAGATTTTAAAAAGGATAGCTGGTCTTCTACTATATCTTATGTTCCTCAAGAAATTTACTTACTAGATATGTCAATAGTTGAAAATATTGCATTAGGAGTAGATAAAAAATTTATTAATTATGATTTAATTTATAAGTCCTTAAAAATTTCACAACTTGAAAAGTTTGTTGAGTCTCTACCTAGTAAATTAGATACGATTACTGGAGAAAAAGGAATTCAATTATCAGGGGGCCAAAAGCAAAGACTTGGAATAGCAAGGGCAATATATAGAAATGCTGAAATATTAATTTTGGACGAAGCCACTAATGCTTTAGATGTTGATGTAGAAAAAGATTTGATCAAAAATTTATTATTAGAATTTAATGATAAAATTTTTGTAATGATAACTCATAAATTAGATTTATTAACTTATTTTAAAAGAGTAGTTAGAATAAAAAATAAAAGTTTAGTAGAAGTACAAATTAATTAAAGAACAATTTTTTAATATATAATGAATATTTTTAATAGAATAAAACCTTCACTAGAATCAAAATATTCATTACTAGCTAGTAAATTTAAAAAAAAAAATTATATCTCACTGGGGTTGGGAGAGCCAAATTTTCCAACATCAAATGAGATAATAAAATCTGCAAATCTAGCTATGATTAATGGATTCACAAGATATTCCTCTCCTTTTGGTTTAGACGAATTAAGAAAAAATATATCTAGAAAATTAAATCAAGAAAATAAACTCAAAACTAGCCCAGAGCAAATTATTGTTACGGCCGGTGCTAAGATGGCCTTAAGTTTAGTTCTATCAGTAATTTTAGAAGAATACGATGAAGTTATTATTATAGATCCAAGTTATCCTAGTTATAAAAATCAAATATTAATTGCTCAACCCAAGGCAAAAATTAGAATACTTAATTTATCAAAAGTTGATTTTTCTATTAATATAAAAAAACTTAATGATCTTATTAATAAAAAAACTAAAGCTATAATATTTAATTATCCTCACAGTCCTACAGGAAAGATTTTAGGAATTAGTGAGTTAAAAAAATTAATTAATTTTTTATATAAAAAAAATTTTTGGATTATCTCAGATGAAGTTTATGAAAAACTAAATTTTAGTAATAAAAAACATTATTCATTTGGTTCATTTAAAAAAATTCAGAAGAAAGTAATTACAATTAATAGTTTTTCAAAAGCATTTAGTATGACTGGCTGGAGAATTGGATATTTACATGCCAATAAAGATTTAATTAAGAAAATGTCTAAAATTCAACAACATACTTTAAATAATGTTCCATCTTTTATTCAAAAAGCAGCAATAACAGCTTTAAGCAAAAATGATAAAGATATTAATAAATTTAATTCATTATTAAATAAGAATTTCAAATATTTATCGCAAAGTATAAAAAAATCGAAAAATCTTGATTTAATTGATAGTGAAGGAGGCTTGTTTAGTTTTATTCGAATTAAAAATATTAAAAGGGTAAAATCAGAAAAATTTAGTTTATTATTTTTAGATAAATTTAAAGTTTTTACCACTCCAGGAGTTTTTTTTGGAAAAGAATGGAATGATCATATTAGAATTTCATTATCTTGTAACGAGATATTATTTAAAAAGGCAATAGACAGACTAATAAAATTTTCTGATAATTATGAAAAAAATTAATCTACTTTTAACAAATGTCGGAAGAAAAATTTACTTTTTAAACTTTGTAAAGAAAATTAATCCAAATATAAAGATTCATATAAGCGATTGTAACATAAATAATGCGGCATTTGCTGCTGATAAAAATTTAAAAAAATACTTAGTTTCCGAAAGTACATCAAGACCCAAAAAATATCTTAGGGATATTATTAATATTGTTAAAAAAAATAAAATAAATATTTTAATTCCTTTAACGGATTATGATCTTAATATTTTTTCTATGAATAAATCAATTTTTACAGAGTTAAATTGTAAAGTTGTTGTTTCAAGCAATGAGGTTATTTCAATTTGTTTAGATAAAAAAAAAACTGAAATCTTTGCAAGAAAATATAATTTTTATTATCCAAAATCTTATTATTCTTTAAAAAAATTAAAAATAAATTTTCCGGTTATCAAAAAAAAAATATTGGGAAGTGGATCAATTGGCTATTCTATAATTGACAGCAAAAATAAAATAAAAGAATTTTTTATTGAAGGCAAGGACATGATTCAGCAATTTATAAATGGAGAGGAGTTTAACATAGATATATTGAATGATTTTGATGGAAATTTTGTTTCTTATTGTGCTAAAAAAAAAATTTTAATGAGATCAGGGGAAACCGACAAGGCAAAAATTTTCATCAATAAATTATTTGAAATTTTTTCTAAAAGACTTTCAAAAAATTTAGGCCATATTGGCAATTTGGACTGTGATGTTATATTAAAAAATAATAAAATATATATTCTGGATTTAAACCCTAGATTTGGTGGTGGATATCCCTTTACGCATTTGGCAGGTTTAAATTATATAAATGCTATTTTAGAAATGGCTTTAAATAAAAAAATTAAAATATTTAAGAAACCAAAAGTAATAACAGGATTTAAAGGAATTTGTTTAACAAGTTTTTAGGATGAATAAAATTAATAGAGTTAAAATTATAGCAGAAGTAGGAGTAAATCATAATGGATCCTTTTCTTTAGCACAACAGATAGTAAAAAAACTTTCAAAGCTTGATATTGATTATATTAAATTTCAATTAGCAAATCCTGATAAGGTATATAGCAAAGACTCCTTTAAAGCGGATTATCAAAATAGGTTTGATTCTAAAATATCAATCAAGAATATGAGTAAAAAATTTCAATTGACGAAAGATGAGCACTTGAAATTAAATAAGATATGTAAAAAATATGGCAAATCATACGCATGCACAGCATTTGATTTAGAAAGTTTAAAATTCTTAGTTAATACAATTAATATTCCATTTATTAAAATTCCTTCAGGAGAAATAACTTCAATTGATCTACTGGAGTATGCAGCAAAACAAAAAAAACAAATATTATTATCTACGGGTATGTCAACATATAATGATATTGAAAATGCTCTAAAGATTTTAAAAAAATATAAAAATAAAAAAATAACAATACTTCACTGCACTAGCGTTTATCCAGCCAAGAATAATTATTTAAATTTAAATGTTTTAGATGAATTAAAAAAAAGATTTAATTTACCCGTAGGTTATTCTGATCATTCGCAGACAGATCTTGCATCTTTGGCCGCAGTCTCAAAAAATGCTATATTTATTGAGAAGCACGTTACTTTGAATAAAAGTTTTAGAGGTCCGGATCATTCAGCGTCTTATAATATAAAAGAATTTAAAAATTTCGTAGAAAGTATAAGAAAAATTGAAATTATTTTAGGATCTAGAAAAAAAATATTTTTAAAAGAAGAAAAGCAGATTAGAAATGTAGCTCGGAAAAGTGTTGTAAGCAAAATTGATTTATATAAAAATCAAAAAATTAATCTGAATGATCTAACATTTAAGAGACCTGGTACAGGAATATCTCCCTTAGATTATAAAAAAGTTATTAAAAATAAGTTAAAAATAGATTTGAAAAAAGATAAAGTTATTACTAAAAAAATGCTTAAATATTGAATATGAGTTTATCAAAAAAAATAATTGATGTATTGCATTTAACATTAAAAAAAAAAACAGCTGTTCTTCATGAACCATTTTTCACTAATCTTGAAAATAAAAATTTAATTAATTGTATAAAATCTGGTTATGTCTCAAGCGTCGGCGAATATGTAAATGAATTTGATAAAAGAATTAAAAAATATACTAATTCAAAAAATGCAATTTCAGTCATTAACGGTACGGCAGCATTACATCTAGCGTTAAACTTATTAAATGTATCAAAAGATGACGAAGTTATATTGCCGACGATAACTTTTGTGGCTACTGCAAATGCAATTTCATATTTAGGAGCTATACCACATTTTGTAGATAGCGAACTTGATACATTTGGAATGGACGTTACTAAACTAGAAAAATATCTTTTTAAAAATTTTAAGGTTATCAATGGTGTCTGCTTTAATAATAGCACTAAAAGAAAAGTCAAAGCCATTATAGCAGTACATGTTTTTGGCAATCCAATGAATATTAAAGAGTTAGTGAAGATTGCAGAAAAATATAAGCTAAAGGTTATTGAAGATGCTGCGGAAGCCCTAGGTTCTTACTATAAAAATACTCATCTTGGAAATTTTGGAGATATAGGAATCTTAAGCTTTAATGGTAATAAAATTATAACAACTGGTGGAGGAGGGGCGCTATTAATAAAATCAAATAAAATTGCTAAAAAAGCTAAACATTTATCAAATGTCGCAAAAAAAAATCATAGATGGGAATATTTTCATGATCAAGTTGGCTTTAATTATAGAATGCCAAATATAAATGCGGCATTAGGATGTGCACAAATTTCTAATATAAATAAACTTATTAAAGCTAAAAAAAAACTACATTTTCAATATAAAAAAAATTTTAGCAAGATAAAAGAAGTAAAATTTATGACTGTCAATCCTTTAAGTAAAAAAAATAATTACTGGTTAAATACAATTTTTATTTACAACTCAAGTTTTGCTAAGAGAAATAAATTATTAAAAGAGCTTCATGGTACAGGATATTATTGTAGACCTGTATGGGTACCACTTCATAAATTGCCGATCTATAAAAAATGTCCGAAAGACAAACTTAATAATGCAGAAGTTATTGAAAAAAGTATTGTTAATATACCAAGTAGTTCACACTTTTGTTATTAATTTAATCAATGAAAAAAATTTTAGTATTTTCCGCAGGCAGATCAGACTTTGATAGATATCTTCCTTTTATTAATTCATTAAAAAATACCAAGATAGCAAGAATAAAGATATATGCATCAAAAGCACATTTAATTAATAAATTTGGAAATACAAATAAATATATTAAAAAAAAAGGTTTTAGCATTATCAACAATTCAAATTCTAAGAATCGAAATTTTTCTGATAAGCCATTATTTTTTTCTCAAATGTTGGGAGAAGAGATTAAATTATTTTCAAAATATATAAAATCTTTCAACCCGGATTTAATATTTGTTATGGGTGACAGATATGAGATGCTAGCAGCCCCATGCTCGGCTATGCCGTTTAATATTCCAGTATTTCATTTTTATGGTGGAGCTATAACAGAAGGAGCAATAGATGAGCTTGTAAGACATGCAATAACTAAAATGTCACATTATCACTTTGTTGCTTTAGATATTTATAAAAAAAGACTAATTGATATGGGCGAAGAAAGTTGGAGAATAAAAGTAACAGGAATAACAAATATTAAAGATTTAAAGAAGAAAGTAATTTCAGTAAAAAAGTTCTCTAAAATTATAGGTTTAGATTTAACTAAAAAAACAATTTTATGCACTTTTCATTCATCAACATTAGAATTAGATTCTCTTGAACATCAACTAAATATAATCTGTGATTCAATTCATAAATCAAAACTTCAGTGTGTTTTTACTTACCCAAATGCTGATAGAGGCCATGATTTTATTATTAAAAGAATTAAAAAATTTGTTAAAAATAATAAAAAATATCTTTTTATAAAATTTTGTACGACAGATGAATATTCTAATTTAATGAGATACTGTTGTTTAATGTTAGGGAATTCTTCGAGCGGAATAGTTGAAGCTGCATCTTTCAATTTGCCTGTAATTAACCTTGGAACTAGACAAGACGGCAAGATTAAACCCAAGAATGTAATTGATGCAAATTATAATGTTAGTGAAATATATAAACTTATTTTTTCATTAAAAAAAAAAAACACACTCAATCCATATGAAAATAATTTTTCTATGAAAGAATTTGTAAACATTGTTTTAAAGACTAATATTGATGATAAATTATTAAGGAAGAAATTTATAACTAATTATTAATTATTATTAAATGAAACAGGAAATTAAAAAATATCTCATTAACGAAAACTGCAACCTAAAAGAGGCAATTCATCTACTAGAAAAAACCCTAGACAAGTGTTTGATTGTTATTGATGTCAAAAATAAAATAAAAGGAACAATTACCGATGGAGATATACGAAGATCAATTTTAAACGGGATAAGCTTTAATAGTAATATTAAAAATGTTTATAAAAAAAAACCTATAAAGATTTATTTACATCAATATAAAAAAAATAATAATTATAGTAATCTTTTTAATCGTATAGATAATTTGAGAGTTATCCCAATTGTAAATAAAAAAAATCAAGTCTTAAATTTATTAAAATGGACAGATACTATTAATCATAAAAATAATTATCGTAGTAATTTTAAAAATGTAGATGTTGTTATAATGTCAGGCGGCGAAGGAAAAAGACTGTTGCCTTATACCACTATAATTCCCAAACCTTTAGTTCCTGTGAATGAAAAAGCAATTATTGAACACATAATTGATAAATTTAGTAATTTTGGTATGCAAAATTTTTATTTAACAGTGGGTTATAAAATGAATTTAATTAAAGCATATTTTATGAAAAAAAAAAATAAGTTTAAAGTTAAATTTATAAGTGAAAAAAAACCACTAGGAACAATAGGCTCCCTAGGATTTTTAAAAAAAAAAATAAAAAAAAATTTCTTTTTGACTAACTGCGACTCAATCATTTCAGCAAACTATCAGTCAATTTATAATTTTCATGAAGAAAAAAAATTAGATTTAACAATTGTATCTTCAAAGAAAAAACATCATGTTCCTTACGGAACATGTGTATTAAATGGTAAAGGCATGCTAGCTTCCATAGAGGAAAAGCCTATTTATAATTTCTTAGTTAACACAGGTTTTTATGTTGTAAATCCAAGAATTTTAAAATTTATTAAAAAAAATCAGTATTTAGACATGGATATTTTTATTAATTCTTTATTAAAAAAAAAATTTAAAATTGGAGTATATCCATTAGATGAAAACGGCTGGTTAGATTTTGGTCAATGGAATGTTTTTGACAATTCATCTAAAGTTTTGCCAACTTAATAATTGAATTATCGTGTTTAAGAATAAAACCTTTTTGGGCATTATTACAGCGCGCGAAAATAGTAAAAGATTAAAAAAAAAAAATCTAAGAAAATTAGCAGGAAAACCTTTAATCTTTTACACTATAAAAAGCGCTCAAAATTCAAAATTTTTAGACAGTTTTATAGTATCATCTGAAAGTAAAAATATTTTAAATGTAGCAAAAAAATTTAACTGTAAAATTCCTTTTATTAGACCCAAGTATCTTTCTGATGATGATGTTGGAGCTGTCGAAGTTGTTTATCATGCAATTAGAAAAATAAAAAAAAATTACGATTATGTAGTGTTGTTACAGCCAACATCACCATTAAGAAATAGTAATGATATTGACAAAGCAATAACCGAGTTAATTAATAAAAAAGCTGTTTCATTATTTTCGGTTTATTTTTCTAATGATTCTGAAAAATTCCCAATAAGTATTACAAGTAAAGGTTTTATTAAAAAAATAAAGCAATACTCCAAAAAAAAAAGTAATTATTATCTAAATGGTGCAATTTATTTATGTGAAATCAATTATTTTCTTAGAAAAAAAACATTTTATTCCAGTAGGTCAGCTCCATTTTATATGCCTAAAAATAGATCTATAGATATAGATAATATTAAAGAATTTAAGCAAGCCGAAACATTCTTGAAGAAGTAAAAAAATATATGAGAACAAAAAAATTGCTATTAATAAATTTAAAAAACACTTAAAAAAGTGCTATTAAAGTCATTATTTAGGGATAAAAAAAAGATCTCGTTTAATTAAAATTATTGATGCAAAGAACTCAAATCTTAAAAATAGAATATTTGCGTGAGATAAATATTTTTAAAAATTTACCTAGTTAAAAAATATGATAATGTTTTAATTTCGTAAAAGAGATTTTAAAAATAATGTTATGAAAATTTTAATAAAATATGCTTAATTTAGTGAATAAAAAAATTTTGATTGTCGGAGGGGCAGGATATATAGGATCAGTTTTAACAAGGTATTTATTAGATCGTGGCTACGAGGTAACAGTTTTAGACGCTTTGCTTTATAAAAATTATTTTGCAATTAAATCTTTAAAAAAAAATAAAAACTTTTATTTTATCAAAGGAGACTTTAACAATTACCAACTGTTAAAAAAGTCATTAGAAAATGTAAAAGATGTTATTTTTCTAGCTGGTTTGGTTGGAGATCCAATATCAAAAAAATATCCAAGAAGTTCTAGGTTGATTAATTATTATTATATCAAAAAATGTTTTCAAAGATTAAATAAATATCCAATCGATAAATTAATTTTTATTTCTTCTTGTTCTAACTACGGTTTACTTCCAACTAATAAACTTGCTGATGAAAAATCGACATTAAATCCCCTTTCTTATTATGCAAAAGATAAGGTCAGAGTAGAAAATTATTTAATAAAAAGTAAAAATAAAAATAAATTCAAGACAATAATATTAAGATTTGCCACTGCATTTGGTCATTCGCCTAGAATGAGATTTGACTTAACAATAAATGATTTTGTTAAACAATTATATTTAAAAAAAACATTAAAAGTTTACGATTCTTTAACTTGGAGACCGTATTGTCATGTTAAAGACTTTTCTATGATTATTTGTAAATTCATTAAAAAAAAAATAACAAAAGAGGGGTTAAATATTTATAATTGTGGAAACAATAAAAATAATTTCACAAAAAAAAATATTGTAGATAAAATTAAAAAACTTTTACCATATGGCGTAATCGATTACGTTGGACTAAAAGGAAAAGATAAAAGAAATTACAAAGTTGATTTTAGAAAATTAGAAAAAAGTTTAAAATTTAAAACAAAACATACCGTAGAATATGGTGTTAAAGAAGTTATAACTATCTTAAAAAAAAATAAATATAATAAAAAAAAGTTTTTCTATGGAAACTATAAAATTGAAAATAGCTTTAGGTAAAAATGAATATCATTTGGGATACAACTGATCATTATTTAAATTATCCTGAAGAAATAAAAAAAGAGTATAAGAAAAATTATATAAAATATCTAAATCAATTTACTTATTGGATAGACGGCATTTCTAAACATAATAAATCCAATCTTGATTGGTGGTTATCAACCCCCGCTAGTAGAGATGAAAGAGAAAGTGATTTATACCATCATCTTTGCATTTATTTTACATTAAAAAATAATAATAATAAATTAAATTTATCTTTAATAATTATTAATTCTAACGCTTTTAAACAAATTTTAATTAGAGATTTTGAGAGAAATTTTTTAATTAAAGTTAAAAAATCTTACTTTTTAAAAGAAACTTTGTTCATAAAAAATGTAATTTTTTATTTTTTTCAATTTGCATTTATTAAATTATTCTTTTTCAAAAAAAAAACAGATTGCAACTTATCATTAATAGGAACTTATGTTGTAAATAATAAAGATTATAACTTTTATGGTAATTTTTATAAAATTCAAAATAAAGATAAATTATTAGTTCCTGTTTTTACAAATGTTCGGCTTAAACATTTTATTTTTTATATTTTTAATCTAGCGAAAAACAAAAAAATATTATTCAAAGAAACCTATTTAAGATTTTCAGATTTATTTTATTTATTTTTCTATAAAATTAATACAAGCTTTAAGAATGAAAAAATTTTTTTTTTTAATAAAATTAATTTTTTGGGAATTATTTTAGAAGAAATAAAATCTAATAAATATACAAGGCCTGTTTTACAAGCGTACTTAAATTTTTTTTTTTTTAAGATAATAAAAAAAAAAAATTTAAATCTAATTTTTTCAATAAATTCTTTTGAAAATCAAATACCTGACAAAGGATGGAATTTTGGAATTAATAGCTTTTATCCTAAAGCTTTAAATATTGGCCATCAGTCTGTTTCTTATCATCCTCAATTTCAAAATTTATATCCCACTAATTCAGAATATATTTCAAAAGTTCTTCCCAGTAATATTTATGTAAATGGAAGTTTTTTTGTTAAAGAAAGAAATAAGTTTTGTAAAAAAATTAATTTTTATTTAGCTAAAGATTTTAAATTTAAACAAGTTACAAATGTTAAAAAAGACATTGAAATTTTAATTTTATTATCAGGGATTAAATCTCATGACATTCAACTTTTAAACATAATTTTAAAAAATTATCATTACTTCGAAAAAAAAAAAATTTATGTTCATTTCAAATTTCATCCAATTTTAGAATCAAAGTATATTTTTAAAAATATTAGTAGTTATAATTATTTTAAAGAAATTACAGGAAACGGATCTATAATTATTGAAAGATCAAAAGTAATAATAACTTCTAGTTTTACAACTGGACTTTATGAGAGCCTCATCAGAAATTGCTATACTTTATTATATGGCATGCATCCTTTAGATTATAAGTTATATAAAAAATTTAATAACATAAGTAATCTTCTTTTTTTTGAAAATCTTAGGAGCATGATTCATCTTTTAGATATATATATTAATAAAAAAATAATTTTTAATAAAAAAAATCATATTAAACTTAAAAATCTTAAAGCTGTTTTTTTTAATAATTAAAATTATATTAATTTATTTAAATATTTATGATCTCATTAGTGAATTGTTTTAAAAATAAGACAGTTATTGTTACTGGACATACTGGTTTTAAAGGTTCCTGGTTAGTTGCCTGGCTTAATTTATTGGGAGCAAAAATAATTGGTATTTCTAACGGTTATACTTCATCACCATCGCACTACAAATTACTCAAGTTAAAAAAAGTTTATAGTCGAAAAATTGACATACGCAATAATCTTTTAGTCAAAAAAATTTTCAGTAAATATCAGCCAGATTTTGTTTTTCATTTAGCCGCACAGTCAATTGTTAAAAAGTCTTATGATGAACCTTTGAATACCTGGTCCACAAATGCTATTGGTACGATAAATGTTCTTGAGGCTTTAAGAGTCTTAAAAAAAAAATGTATTGCTGTGATAATCACAAGTGACAAAGCCTACGAAAATTTAGAAATCAAAAGAGGCTACCATGAAGGGGATAGATTAGGAGGCAAGGATCCGTATAGCGCATCTAAAGCATCAGCAGATATTGCAATTAGGTCTTTTATAAGTTCTTACTTTTCTCATAAAAATAATAGAGTCTTTATTGCAACCGCAAGAGCGGGGAATGTTATTGGAGGCGGGGATTGGTCATCTAATAGATTAATTCCTGACTGCGTAAGATCTTGGTCAAAAAAAAAGAAAGTTTTGATTAGAAACCCACATTCAACCAGACCATGGCAGCATGTATTAGAAGTAGTTTATGGATATATTACTTTAGCTATAAATTTAAATAAAAATCCAAAATTACATGGCGAAGCTTTTAATTTTGGTCCAGCCAATCATCAAAATTATAAAGTTATTTCAGTGGTAAAGTTAATGAAAAAATATTGGAAAGATGTTTCATGGAAATTATATAAAAATAATAACAAAAATTTTAAAGAATCTTCATTATTAAAATTAAATAGTCGAAAAGCAAAAAGAAATCTTAAATGGAGATCAGTATTAACATTTAATGAAAATATTTCTTTAGTAGCTAATTGGTATAAAAAATTTTATTTAAATTCGAGACATATTAATGAGTTGACCTCAGGCCAGATTGAATTCTATCAGAAAATCTTAAACAAAAGAGGTACAAAATGAAAGTCGTAATATTAGCAGGTGGTTTAGGAACGCGTATTTCTGAATACACTAAATTTATTCCTAAACCGATGATTAAAATAAATGGATTGCCTATATTAGTTCATATAATGAAACATTATGCAAAATTTGGATTTAATGATTTTTATATTGCTCTTGGTTACAAAGGAGGCATTATTAAAAATTATTTTAAAAAAAAAAAATTTAATTGGAAAATTAACTTAATTGATACTGGAAAAAATACTATGACAGGAGGAAGGTTAAAAAGATTAAAAAAATATCTTATAGGGGAAACTTTTTTTTTAACATATGGGGACGGTTTATCAGATATTAATATAATGAAATTGTTAAAATTTCATAAAAAAAATAAAAAATTAGTAACTTTAACTGCAGTAAGACCTCCAGCAAGATTTGGAGCTTTAAAATTAAATGGCAACTCTGTGAGTTATTTTAAAGAAAAATCAAGAGTGGATGAAGGATGGATTAATGGAGGTTTTTTTGTAATTTCTGATAAGTTTTTGAACTTTATCAAAAATGACAAAATATATTTAGAGAGAGAACCTTTAGAAAAAGCAACTAAACTGAAAGAGTTATCAGCTTATAGACACAATGGCTTTTGGCAGTGTATTGATAACATGAGAGACTTGATTTTAATAAATAAAAAAGTAAAAGAAAAAAAAATTAAGCTTTGAAAAAAAAAATTTTAATTTTAGGTGGAACGGGATTTATTGGTTATCATTTAGCAAAAAGATGTTTAAAAAGAGGATTTGACGTTACTTCTATATCAGTTAATTATCCTGTAAAAAAAAGATATCTAAAAAATGTAGATTATATTACCGCAGACATATCTAAAAATATTTTAATAAAAAAAAAAATAAGAAAAAAATTTGAATATATTGTTAATTTAGCTGGTTACGTCGACCACTCCAATAAAGTAAAAACATATAAAAGTCATTATATAGGTTGCAAAAATGTTATAAATTTTTTTTTAAATAAACAAATAAAATCTTTTGTTCAAATTGGAAGTAGTATGGAGTACGGCCCAGCTAAATCCCCACAAAAAGAAAATTTTAAATGTAATCCAATCTCTGTATATGGAAAAGCTAAATTTTTATCTACACAATATTTATTAGATTTATATAAAAATAAAAAAATACCAGTCACAGTATTAAGACTTTATCAAGTTTATGGTCCAAAACAGGATCTGAATCGATTTATACCGATAGTGATTAATTCATGTAAGAATAAAAAAAATTTTCCATGCTCTCATGGAAGGCAGTACAGAGATTTTTTGTATATTGACGATTTAATTGATGCTATTTTTTTAACCTTTAGAAGTTCCAAAGCACGAGGGGAAGTAATAAATATTGGCTATGGCTTTCCTTTAAAAATAAAAAATATAATTAATAAGATTGTAAGCATTTATAAATTAGGAAATCCTCTATTTAACAAGATTAAACTTAGAAAAGAGGAAGGAATGAAGATTTATCCTAATATAAATAAGGCAAGAAAATTAATTAAATGGAAGGCAAAGACTAATTTTTCTAAAGGATTAAAAAAAACTATTAAATATTACAATGCGAATTAATACTAAACGTTTTCCATTAGTTAGTGTAATTGTAAATTGTTATAATGGGGAAACCTATCTCGCTGATGCAATTAAAAGCGTTTTGTACCAGTCTTATAAGAATTACGAGATAATTTTTTGGGACAATCAATCAAAAGATAAAAGCGCGAGTATTTATAAAAGCTTTAGGGATAAAAGATTAAAATATTATTATGCAAAAAAACATACCAGTTTATATGAAGCCAGAAACCTTGCAGTTAAGAAAGCTAAAGGCAAATTTATTTCTTTTTTAGATGTGGACGATCTTTGGATTAAAAACAAACTCTCTTTGCAAATAAGAAAATTTAATAATACAAAAGTTAAATTGGTATATTCTAATTATTATATATTAAATCAATTTACATCCTTAAAAAAAATAGCATATAAAAAAAAATTACCAGAAGGAATAATTTTAAAATATTTATTAAAAAATTATTTTATAGGAATTTGTACTGTAGTTTTAAAAAGGGAAATTTTTACAAAATATAAAAAAACTTTTAATAAAAATTATAACATTATAGGTGATTTTGATTTATTTATTAGACTTAGTAGAAATTTTCATTTTGCAAGTGTTCAGAGCCCATTATCAATTTATAGAATTCATAATAAAAGTTTTTCTAACAATAATTACCAAATGCATATAAATGAATTAAAATCTTGGATAAATAGTCAAAAAATTTTTAGTAAAAATTCATTGTCTTATTTGCACCAAAAAATTTTTTATATGGAAGCTATTTTAAGCATAATAAATAAAAAATTCGTATTATCCTTTAAAAATATACTTAAAGTTTTAGCTATTAAAAAAAAAATTAAACTTATAATATTTTTATTAATCCCTCTTCAAATTTTAAAAGTACTAAAAAAACATTTTTCATGAAAAATTTATATATAATTGGGAATGAAAAAATATCTCAAAATAATAATACTTTTTATTCAGCAAATATTGATTTTAAAACAATTGTTGAGGGATTAAGTAATTTTTTTAACCTAATATTAGTTGCCAGAAAATCTTCTCAAAAAGAAAATTTTTTCATTAATCACAATAATATTTTTTTAGCTGGCAATTATTTTACTTATTTATACAAAATTATTTTAAGTTTAAGAAGTAATAGAAATAATAAATATTTAATTGTTTCAATTTCGCCTTATTCCTTTTTAGCTTATTTATTTTTATTTTTATTTACAAATAAAATTTATGTTTATCTTAGAAGCGATGGTTTTAAAGAATATGAAAATATATTAGGAAAAAAATGGGTATTTCTATATCAAATCATGTTTATTGTTATGTTGCAGAAGTCTAAAATAATTTCTTGTCAAAAAAAACTTTCAAGAGGAAGACGTTCATATCTAGTTAAACCTTCAGAATTAGATGAAATATGGTTTAATAGAAAAAAAAAAAAAATTAATTTAAAAAAAAAAAAAAAAATATAAAAAAAAAGAAAAAAAAAAAATAAAAAAAGAAAAATAAAAAAAA
>Ga0114973_10000756_pt1 | contig 24306 bp, 37 predicted proteins | sample M_140807_MF_Meta_FD_87025 | JGI IMG/M metagenome (GOLD analysis project Ga0114973, IMG submission 87025) | Freshwater microbial communities from Lake Montjoie, Canada to study carbon cycling - M_140807_MF_MetaG | ecosystem: Environmental > Aquatic > Freshwater > Lake | place: Lake Montjoie...
AGGTGACGAGAGAACGTTAATGCCTCAGTTGTGTGTCGATAAGACAAAAGCATTGGACATGCTGACTATATTATCCACCATGTTAACGGGCTTAGACACCATTGGTCTAGATATGGTATACGATGACGATGACGGCAATTTGTACATTTCTATAGCAGATTTTATAGAAAAACTTAGAGATTATGACGCAGGATCTGTTTCAAACACAGAGAATTCTGAGTCATCTTCATAATACTCAGGTTGCTTTTGGGTCGATTCTGCGTTTGACAGACGTTGCGGTGTGTCTTCGGCAGTTTTCTCTGACTCTATCCCAGGTCCACACATCATAGACTATCCTTCTGTCTAAATTGGTATATGTTATATATAATTGGTCATTGTGAACAACACAAGTCGGATAAGAACCATGAAGCGGCGAAAGATTGCTGATTTTAAACGGTCTAAGAGTGTCTTTTCGATGCATTAGAAATCCTAACGATAAGTTAGCTCTATGATACCCCGGCGTGTCGTTCCACACAACAGCCACGCCGTTTCTCCAATTGGCAGCGCATACTGAATTGTTTACATTGTATAGTTCTGAAGTACCTTCAGATTGCCACTCATCGCCAGAAGCAGAAGAATGAACTTCTGCTAAATTGTGAGGAATGTTAGTGAAATTACGAGCCAATGCGTATAGTGCATTATTTTTAGACCATATCGTTGGCTGGATTAAGTCTTTACCGAACCTGCTAAGTTCGTAGTATTCACCGTTTGAATGCGTATAAATAACGCATTGACGAGTATATTCATCATACAAAGGCAATAAAAGTCTATCTTGATGTATTACAGGCGGGCATCGAGCTAACAAATGTGCATCAGACGTAGCGATTCTGATTGGCCTACCAATCATTACTAATTGCTTGTCTATTAATTTTAATTGTTGAATCCATAGACTGCAATATTTCCATCGATCGGCCAAATTATTAACAATATGGCTGTCTTCAAATTTAGAAAAGAGTAAGTTGATTTTACCATCTTGTGTCCACACAATGGGATTACCAGTCTTATCACCTATTCTGATAATATCTTGTTGTTTATGGTTATTTAGAAAGGCAACGTATACACTTTGGTCATCTAAACATTCGCCACGCCCAGCATACCATGTGACTATCGTTCCTTGTTCTATGGGAAGAACTGAAGAACAATGGTTAAACGCGGCAGCACCTAGGTTTGTTAACTCCAAACCATCAGCGTTTAACATGAGGAACACCTAAATGACAAATAAAACGATCAGCAACTGGATCAGACAAGCTAGATTCAGAGCCAAAAAGAACGACTTATATAGTAACTTAGAAGTCAATGATATTGCTCAAATGTTATTACTTTACAACGATAAATGCGCCTATTGTACATTAAATTCGGTGAGCACTTTGGACCACCCATTCCCTCTAAAAGACATGGCTCCTAACATTATAGCTAATGTAGTGCCAACCTGCAAAGAATGTAAAAACCATAAAAAGAATAACGATTTAATTTGGATGTATAATGAAAACCACATTACACAAGAACGATACTTAGAATTGTTAGGAGAACTGTTTGCTCGAGAGCAAGGCCATATGATTAAGAATCATGTAAGATTGCAAGCCGGATTCATGGGAGAAGATAATGACAAGTAAACTGCCTTATCCTGGGTTCCCACCGAGTTATAAAAAAGTGAATATGACCGGAGGGAGTAATCGGACTTGCATTATAATAGATATTTTGAGTATTGGAAGATTAACTGACATAGAATTAGCAAAATTGCAGGAATCGCTAGAATTCACATTAGCTAACTTTAAAGATGTGTGTAAACACGTAGAAGGCATTGATGTGGTGCTACCGGACCGTTTTGACTCTAAAGTGATGGAAGGCTTAAGAATATAATTTATGTATTAGAATGTCAGATTAACATCTATGTGTGGACCTGCTACAATGCAGAGGAGCAGGTCCAACAGAGGGTTTAAGATGACGGTCATGAATACTGGTGGCAGAGTCTCGTTTGAAGACAGCTCAGAAGTCAGAATACTGAAAGCTGACGGAACGATCTCACAAGAGATTTACTTAGTAGACACCGGAAAAAGTGATCGCAAAGGACAAGTCACAGTCAGAGAAAAAGGCACACACAAAATACTCAAAGTGCAATTCCGCAGAGTTTTACCAATCAACGTATATGGAAAATCAGCAGTAATAGAATCAGGCGGTAAATATAAAGCAATTTGCCCAAAGTGTGTCCACATTGAAAACGTGACGCCATCTGATGATAATATCGTTTGCCCGTCTCACGGAGATTTCCAATTATTTTGGATAGGAATCAAACCCATGGCCGACATGAATGAGAAAAAACCAGCCGTTAAAAGACTTGTCGTTAAAAAAGAACTAGTAGCAAAAAAGCCAAAACCGGTTAGAAAAGCCATTGTAGTCAACTTAGATAATATCGCCAAAATTAAGCATTGTGAATTGTGGACTAAGATAGTTCCGTTTGACCACGACAAGTTCGATGTACAATCGCATGCGCTGATTTACACCTATACCGTACCACGGAAAATGTGCTTCAACACTTATAATGGAACGTTAGGCAAGAAATCAGAGCCTCTGCCCATTGAAGAATTCACGCAAGACACGCCGGTAGCCGGGAAAAAGCTATGGTACCCTGTGGCAAGTCTAGAAAAAGAACGAAATAAATTGATCAAAGAAGGATATGAATTACATAACAGCATAAGCGCAGAATTCGCTACTTGAAGCACCTAAGGAGATATACATGTTAGACTTTCTTTTCGGGCCAGAAAGATCAAGTGCTAGTGTGACGCCATCTGGCCGACGCGCTGTCTACCAAAATGTTGATGGTCGACTGTGCGCTAGAGTATGTGAAATAAAAGAGGGAGCGACTCAAGATGCTGCTGAGGAAGTAGCGCAACTTAAGTTATCCTTAGACACGCTCAGAGACGCGATACTTGCCCACAGACAAGCGAAGCATTTGCGATATGATACTGAGGACGTCACGTTGTGGTCACACGTTTCTGAATGATTTAGAGCATAATACGCAACTATATAAAGTAGGAGAGTCAAGAGGACTCTACCAATGATCGCTTTTCTAGGAAGGAACACAATGTTAGTCTTATCTCGTAGGATTGGCGAGTCTATAGTGATCGACGGCGATATTTATATCAAAGTCTTAGACGTCAAGGGAGACAGAATTAAATTAGGTATCGTTGCGCCAAAAGAGGTGCCAATATTTAGAACAGAAATCAGTGAGCATGAAGAGAACCATGATGTCCACAATCGCTGAAGACGATGATCCGGATTATCAAATACACGTATTGAGAGCGATGTTGTCACAACTATCGCCCAGCCTTGCGATTATTTTAAATGAACAGTTAGACAAACTGATTGCTGCTATAAAAGCTAAGTTAGACAAAAACACTGCAATCATAAAGCAAATGAAAAACACTATTATATCTGAAGTAACAGATGTGGAATCAATATTCAAGTACATGCAATTTGACATAGAGGCGACTAAGAGAGAAAGAGACGAATTAAGAAGTCGCCTCGGAGAATGAATAAAGCCGAATATGACCACATGTAGATAAATTATGATTAATTTACAAGACAAAAAGATCATAGTCACAGGTGGAGCCGGATTCCTAGGCCACCATGTAGTGCAAAAATTAAGATCTATCAACGCAAACCCAACAATAATACGTTCAAAAGATTATGACTTGACCAAAGAACAAGACATAATCCGAATGTATGAAGAACACCAGCCACAAATAGTCATCCACTTAGCAGCTGTGGTAGGTGGAATTGGGATTAATAAATTAAAACCTGGTTCGTTTTTTTATAAGAATTTAGTCATGGGAGCAATGTTAATAGAACATGCAAGATTAAACAATGTTGAAAAGTTCACAGCAATTGGGACCATCTGCGCATATCCCAAGCACACACCAGTTCCTTTCAAAGAATCTGACTTATGGATTGGATACCCAGAAGAGACAAACGCACCTTATGGTCTAGCTAAGAAGATGATGGCTGTCCAATCAGAAGCATATAGACAAGAGTATGGTTTTAATAGCATATATTTATTACCAGTCAACTTGTATGGACCAAGAGATAACTTCGATGAAACTAGTTCACACGTTATTCCGGCGCTGATCAAAAAATGCATAACCGCCCGCAATGCTAATGCGCCGTCCATAATTTGTTGGGGCACTGGGTTAGCCACCAGAGAGTTTTTATATGTGACAGACGCTGCCGACGCTATAGTAGCGGCAACGGAGAAGTATAATCAATCGGACCCTGTCAACATAGGAGCCAATAGAGAAATAACTATCAAGGATTTGGTAGAGAAAATAGCTGATCTTTGCCGTTTCAAAGGCGATATTATATGGGATGCTACTTTACCCGATGGTCAGCCTAGAAGATGTTTAGATACGCGTAAAGCGAAGGAATCGTTTGGTTTTGAGGCAAAAGTACCATTCGATGAAGGGTTGATCAACACCATTGCATGGTATGAGGAGACGATAAAGTGATCCATATACCGGTATCTTACGGCGAACTGATCGATAAAATCACTATCTTAGAAATAAAAAAGGCAAGAATCAAAGACGAAGTTAAATTAGTGAATATTGATAAAGAATTAACTTACTTGCTAGAGATCATATCACCAGAAGTCATGCAGCAAGGCATCTCAGATTTATATCAGGAACTGAAAGAAATAAACATCAAATTGTGGGACATTGAAGATGCTATAAGAGAAAATGAAAGAAGGTCAGACTTTGGACCTGGATTTGTTCAACTAGCAAGGGCGGTATATTACACCAACGACGACAGATCGGAAGTAAAGAGAAAAATAAATGGTTTACTCGGCTCGAATCTTATGGAAGAAAAATCTTACACCAATTATAAGACCTAACATGAAAAAATTGACTATTATGGTTTCTCTGTATAATTCAGGGGAATGGATAGAAAATCGGCTAAACAATTTATTAGAAAGCACTATGAATGAACATAGTGAAATATGGTGTGTGAATGCCAATAGTCCTGATCTCCGTGATGAACAAATCCCTTTAAAGTATCCTGTTAAATATCACCGATTATCTGAAAGAATCGGAGTGTACGCTGCTTGGAATTACATTATTAAAAATTCGAATAGTGAATATATCACCAACGCCAATAGCGATGATATAGTGGCACCGAATTGCTATGAAAGATTAATAACAGTATTAGACCACGCTCCAGAATTCGATTTTGCGTATCCTAGCTGGCATTCAACTAGCGTAGCTAACCAAAAATGGGCAAGCCTCAAAGAGATGGACTCGGCAGGTAAACCGGGGACTTTCTGCGGCAATTTAGATTCAGCTGGCGTCGGACATTTTCCACTGTGGCGACGATCAGTTCATGACAAAATAGGTCATTTTGATGAATCGTTTAAAGCCGCAGGAGACGCTGACTGGTGGTTGCGTTCACATTATATAGCAAAGTCTAAATTTATATGGGTGAATGAATTTTTAGGCTGTTATCTATATCGTCATGGCGCTAACCTATGGCATTCAGAAATGACATCAGAGGAATGGGGAAAACTGCATACAAAAACGGCAGAATATAAGAGAGGAAAGAATGGATAAGATTATAGCAGTAGAGTCGGCACACAATTTCGGAGACTGTTGCTTTAACATACCTCTCATCAAAGCACTGAGTGAACATTACAATAGTAAAGTTGGGGTAGCTGTCAGACCGCACTGCGCAGACGCTTTTAATCATGTACCGTGGATCAAGGAAATAGTAATCATTCCGAACATGTGGGACGGGATGGCGAAACTCAAATCGATGGGATACGCAAATGTCCATCAAATAACGCAAAATATCAAATTTTCAGAATGCGTAGGAAGAGATCCTAGCCATTCTTTAATAGACACGCCGCTATTTGTGGGTAAAGAATTAGGTGTAAAAGAATTCGATCAAAAACCAGGTTTATTCTTTAATGAGTCTGAATTAAGAACGAGTGCAGACTACGGCGCTAGACTAAACGGTCGTAGGACTATAGCTGTAGAACGTGTTTTTACATCCGGCCAAAGTTGGATGGACGACATAGCCACCAACATGATATTAGAAAAACACTCTTCTTCCTATAATATACTTTGGGTTAGCAACATATCAGGACCAAACCATAAAAACATAGACAACTTATCCAAATATACACGCCGAGAAATAATATTAATGCTGCAATATTGCGAGACTTTTTACACCACGGGATCTGGGTTCTTTTGCGCAGCATTGGGATTACCGGATAACAAACAACCAAAAAGAATAGTATGTCTTTGGAAAGACGAATTTTACCGATATGAAGGCAGATTAGCACAGTTAAAGCTACATAACCATATCGAATGGGCGCATAATCACGAAGAGCTACAACAGTCATTGAATAGTGGAATTAATTAATGATAACTCCGAAATACAATCGAATATTAAGGCAAAGGAACGTTAAGAAGACTAGCCCTACTATTATAAAACCGCCTGCTAAAACGAAAAAATCGTCGATTCATATTCCGACTCCCATAAACACAGACGCCGGCGGTAAAATGAAAATAGCTATCATTCAAACAGGGTCATGGGGAGATAACATCAACAGCACCTTGATGTTAAAACCCATTAAAGCTAAATATCCAGATTGCATAATTGATGTCCATACGTCTAGTCTGTATGGATCTGCATTTCACAACAATCCGCTTATCGATAACTTGATAGAATATCCAGCGGATAGTAAAAATGATGCTATTCATCTCACTTTACTAATACCGGATATGATTAAAACACATAATTATGCGCACACTTTTGCACCACATCCAATGTACAATCACGGCAATTGGAGTAGCATAGCACACCCAGAAATAGGCGTAAACTTAATATGCGCTTGGATCCGAGCGTTAGAACACGCTAATATAACATATGAAATGCCCTTAGAAACCGTTTTAAGACTTACATCAGAAGAAATAGCTAAAGTGGATCACTATTTATCATTTGTGCCAAATCTGCAGAAAAGACGAAACATATTAATGGAAGTTCACGGTGAATCCGGCCAATCTTTTTGGGACCCCGAATGGACAATGAAAGTATGCACATATTTGATGGACGGAAATACTAACATCTTTTTCAGTCGGAAGAATGATTGCCATGATGTAAGAGAATTAAAGAAAATAGGCACGGACCAAATACATTTTGTAGGCCATTTGACCTTAAGAGAATGTGCACACATTTTTAATCAATGTCAAGCGTTTTTCAGCGTTTCTAGTGGTTTATCTAATGCTTGCAATACTAACTGGTGCAAAAACGACATTAAATGGGTAGAATGTATTAACAGCCCAGCGGTGAACAGTTCACCGATTCGTAGTAGCGACAAACTGTTTTGGTATCAGAATGACAAGGATGCATTCATTATAAAATTAAAGGAGATGGGTCTATGAGAATACATTTAGTCTACGCTGGATCTCCTGATAGCGAATCGATTCAGTCGCCGTATAGCATCACTAAGAACCTGTATCGCTATCTGAGCGCGCGCGCTACAGTGATGTATCACGACTGGACTAGCCATGCTAATATCGATGCGTTACCGAACGATATAGTGTTAGGACACCCAAATTATGACAATGACACCATTATCAGCAAATTCTTTAGATCTGGTCAAAAATGTAAAGCTAAATGCCTAATACACCCTTTGCATACTGTCAGAATTGAAGACAACATGCCGTTTGATCCTTTGGCAAGGGCGGCTGATAAGATCTTTTCTATATGTGGACCATATTGGTATGATACCATCACCGATACGCCTTTTGCGCATTGGAAGCCGAAAATAACCAGATTAGACATGGCAGTAGATGCTAATGTATATCCTTATTTAAAAACCGAGTTTAACCCTATAGGCAAGCGTAAGCTAATCTACATGGGTAGCAGCACTCCACATAAAAACTTGAGTTATATGGTGGAGTTGTTATCAAGAATGCCAGATATCACATTAAACTGGTACGGTGGAGATGGCGATCACCCACTTGCTAAATTACCGAACGTCAAAACTGTTGGGTGGGTAGTGTTGGATAAAAACATGGCGACGAACATAGTGAAAGAATGTGACATATTTGTGAATACTAGTTTTTCAGATGCTAATCCAACTACCTTATTAGAATCTACCGCCTGGGGGATAATACCTGCGTGTACTCCGCAGTCTGGTTATTACAACGATCCGATGTTTACACCACTCACTCTTTGGTCGATAGACGAGTCTGTCAATGCTATCAGAAAATTATTGAACACCCCAAGCGAAGTCTTAAAGGAACGCTCTCTTAATAGCCGCGCTATTATTGAGTCCAAATATAATTGGAATGTTTTTTGTGAAACGATATGGAAAGAATTAGAGAAGCTATATGCTGCTTGAACCGTCGATGAAGCAGATTGACATGCTTAAAATCACTAAATTACACCACGCTATGGTGGAAGTCACTACGTCCTGCAATCTTAGATGTTCATACTGCCAAGTTAGTGATCCCTCTTGGAAGCCCAAGACACTAGCTAAAGAGTCTGTGATGAAAATTTTGGGCGAATTTAAGAACTTAAACACTTCACTGATTCATCTGCATGGCCATGGTGAAACTACGATAATCGATGGTTGGACAGAGTATGCCGAGACTTTATTAGAGGCTAACATCGAAGTGTCGTTGTGTAGCAATTTATCCAAACAGTTTAGTGATAAAGAAATAGATATATTAAGTCGTTTGACTGGGCTCACTGTCAGTCTTGACACATTAGATCCAGACTTGTTTAAAAAGCTAAGACGCGGCGGCGATATAAAGCATGTTCTGCACAACATGATAAGAATCATGACGGTAGCTCATAAATATAGTCGACCGTTACGTATATCTTGGAGCATAGTCGTCTGCGATCTTAGCGTGTGGGGATTATTAGATCTTACACACTGCGGCATTATGTTGGGTGTCACAGGATTTACGTTCAGCAATTTAGGCGTTAATGAGACTCCCAAAAACGCAACAGAGGTGAACCATGTGGCTGAAATGCCGATTGAAGATTGCCGGAAAGCTGTAAACATATTTGATAAAATAAAAGCTTTATGTAAAATAAAAAATGTAGCGTACGATTTAAAATACGGTATAATTGATAGTATGATGGAAAAAATTAATAATAAAGGTCTAAAACCCATCTTACCAATGAAAATTATGTGACATGTTACCAACCAAGATATATTCCAAGGTACCATCTGCCGCAGAAACTAGGCTATGCATTGATGCGTGGGCTAAGGCGTTTGTGCAAGTAGACGGTAACGTAAGACTGTGTTGTTACCCTACCCCAGTCGGCAATATCAATGAATTAGGATTAGAAGGCGCACTAAACAGTGAAGAAGCACAATCTTATAGAGCTGGTTTATTAAGCGGCAACTTAAAAAGCATGTGTAAAATGTGTGGAGACAAAAAGATCGTACCACTGAAAGAATTACACAAAGCAGTGCAAGATTGGTACACCACAGGACGCATATCTTTACATTAGGAGTAAACATGAGTCACCACGATCATTACGACTCGCATGAGTACGATGTAAAAGAAACCGCTAGACTATATCAAACCACATATAAAATCATGGGTAGAAATAAAAAACTGCTAATGGAAATGAGCATATGCATTGTAGCCATTGACGTGGCCGACATACTCGACTCTATAAGATCTAAGATATTAGGCAAAGAACTGAATGGAAAAGACGCAAAAGGAGTATGCTTTTTCGAAACAGTAGATGCCATCGACATCATCACTTGTGAGCTCGTGGCACCAATACACGGAGCTACCGAAAAGGCGATAGAAGCAATTAAAGCGGCACACGATAGTATTACTGACCTAAAGCCCTCCTTTAACCCATCCGATGATGAGGAAGACCCATCTCTCTACGACAATGATAATTACAAAGACGAACCCGAAGATGATGAAGACGAAGCACAGTCAGAAAAAGATTCCGAAGAAGAGGAAGAAGAATCAGACTGACTATTCGTCGTATTTAAAGTAGAGATCACAAAGTAAAACAATAGGAACCACAATGGGACAGTTAGTAACACCCAAAGTATATTGGGTCGGCCACACTTCTATCAATGACGCAGAAATCTTACAATATCTAAAAGACAGTGGAAACGATGACTTCTGGCACTCGATAGTAGAGGCCAGGACTAGTGGCCTATCAGATGCTGAAATCATTTGTAGCTTGTTCGCCAAGTTATGTTACAAAAGTCTCACTCTTGGCAAGAATCAAAATATTACTAGAGTGCGAGACATCACCGATAACCTGAAGGGATGTTTTGATGTCGGGCATGGATCTATATTTGAACATATAAACTTCAATTTCATAATCACAGACTGCAGCAGAGTGTTCACCCACGAATTAGTGCGCCACAGAATAGGCACGGCATTCTCGCAGAACAGCGGCAGATACATCAGATTAGACCAAATAGATTTAGTGTACGACCCATGCCTCGAACCAGTCAAAGAAGACATATTGGAAACCATCGCATATTTAGAGCACAAATATGCAGTTATGACAGAGAAATTGAACTTAGAATCGATTAAAGATTTCACTACCAAGAAAAAATTAACATCCGCAATGAGACGCATAGCTCCAAATGGCCAATCTAATGAAATAGGATTTACCGTTAACTTGCGATCTTTACGTCACACAATAATGCTTCGCACTAATAGACACGCAGAATGGGAAATAAGAGTCATATTTGCTAATATTTATCTGATATTAAAAGACAAATATCCACTCATTTTCTATGGAGCAAAGGAAGAAGTGGTAGACGGCATATTAGAAATCACTAATATGAAAATGCAGCCATATGAAAAATCATCAACGCAGCACTTGCAAGACATATCGACTGAGGAAATAGAAGCAGAATTAGCATCACGTCAAAAGGAGCGTTTATCATGACTTTATGGGCTAATTTCGAAAGAATGAGTGATAACGATTTGCCGTTGCCTTCTTATTGCTCGACAAACGCAGCGGGGTTTGATTTTGGAGTCTGCTTAACCAGAGAATGCAAAGAAATAAAATCAGATGGTACTCGTGTAAGCTTTTATGTCGGCGAAAATGGAGAAAGAATCGCTACCAAAGCTCCAACCGTGACGACTCGAGAATTATGGATACATCCCTTAGAAACGATAATGATACCTTTAGGGTATAAATGTGAATTCCACCAAAGAAGTGTGCTGCAATTACATATCAGATCTTCGATGGGCATAAAAGGTTTAATGTTGGCCAACAGTGTGGGAATCGTTGATGCTGATTATAGAGGAGAATTGTTAGCTTGTGTCTACAATAGAACCGATTCAGTGATTCAACTATCACACGGTCAAAGGATCGTCCAGGGCATTCTATTGCCCTATTCTCCCGCAATAATCACCGAGAAGAAAGTCAATGATACTATTCGCGCTGATGGGGGATTTGGATCCACAGGGTTATGATTTTATCGGTCTAGGACTAGGCAGAGGGTCTTCACAGTTTATTAAGGCTTTCAACAACGCAAATCTGGCTGCTGATAGCTTTTGATAAGATGACGAATCAGAAGCCAAGTTATTAGATTCTGTAGGATCTGCGGTTAAATCGTAGTAAAATTCTTGTCTACCTTGAAGCCAATACTTATAAGATTGAGTGCGTATCATTCTAAGCCTAGACACATGGCATAACATGCTGATTACATATTCATTATGGGGTCGGTTGTTTCTAATAGCGTCTGATAAATTGGCACCTTGGATGCCTTCATGTGGCTTGATGCCACAGAGGTCAAGCACTGTGGGTAATAAATCGATAGCTTGAACCAGGTGCGGGTAGGTCTTATGTGGTAATTGCGGAGCGCTTATTAGCATTGGGATTTTAATATTGCCGTCGTAAGCATATATGCCTTTAGAAAAATAACCATGATCTCCTAAAATGTCTCCGTGGTCAGACATAAATACCACTATCGTGTCTTCAGACACATTGGCTAATAATCTACCTATGTTATCGTCGATCCAAGAAATAGAGGCATAATATTGCAATTTCAGATCGATCCACTCATCGTTAGTCATTATATGTCCTAAAAAATTAGGAACATTGCGTTTGTCCGGCGGTTTTAAAGTCGATTTATCGTAAAGCTTGCTGAATTCTAAAGGAGCGGCATAAGGCGGATGTGGACCATAATAGCTTACAATAGTAAGATTCGGTATAGGTGTGCTTTTTAGGAATTGAATAGCTTTATCTGTGATAATATCTTCATGATGGAACGTGCGATCGACGATGGTACCTGTCCAGGTGTTCTTAGACATTGGCCCATAAAATTCTTGTTTGACTCTATTTGATTTAGTCTCATGACGACTTCCGATCATGTTTTGCCAGTCTTCTTGTAGGTAAGTGTGATTGAACCCAAAGTGATTGGCGACTGCTGTGTGGTCCTTGGTGCCATCGACGTGTAGCTTACCAAAGTAAGCGGTAGCATAACCTGCTTTTTTGAATATATTGGCTATGGTTACCTCTGTGGGTGGCAATTGAGTTTCATTCCACCAAACTTTATGCGCTGTCGGATATCGACCTGTGAGTATGGACGCTCTGCTCGGTTGGCATTGGGGGCTTTGTACAAATGTGTTAGTGCAAATGGTAGATCGCTGTGCAAGTGCGTTCAGATTAGGCGTCTGTACTAATGGATTTATATAACCAACGGCATCTGACCTTTGTTGGTCGGTCATGATTATCAGCACATTTGGTTTATCGCTATTAGACGGGACATGAAATAACATAATCACCTTATATTTAAAATGGAATCTATAATAAATACGTTAAGAGGAGATATGTATGGTTAACATAACGTTAAAAGATGGGACAGTCTTATGGATACCTCACTATGCAATGGTACATTGGCTGTGGACTAACCAGGAGTGGGTCAGAATAGATTAAAGACGAACTTACTTTACGAATAATCATTATAGAGCATGCGATGGCAAGAAATGAATACAAAAAGCAAAGGGGATCTTTGGCTAGAGAGATAGTCAAGGAAATTATAAGCAAATTGCCGCCGGACAAGTTCGACTATGATGTCATTCGGATAGCTTGGAAACTAGATGATACTAAATTTACACTTATATTAGATAACGTTCAAGACGACATGGTTTACTCTAAAATAGTAGATTTAGTTGATCCCGATAGCCTAGAAGAATTAGAATGCTGGATCAACGCAATGTTGGACAATTGGACATAATTACACCATCATTTTGTATTAAAGAAGTGTCAGGTTTACCACTTCAAAGGATGCATTTAATGATGAGATTCTTCGGTTCTATAGTGTTGTTGTTCGGGATCATCGCCACCGCCCAATCAGAGCCAGTGGCTACCATAGACACGGCATTAAGATTAGGATATCAAAGGAATCAAAAGGTATTCATATTTTTTGGAGCTCCCTGGTGCAGATATTGCACACAGATGAAGACTTTATTCAACGACAGAGATGTAAAATCTAAACTTGATAAGTTTATTACTGTCACCGTCGATGTTACCACAGACCGAAATAGTGCAAGAAGATATGCTGTTAGTGCCATTCCAGATTATATGGTAATTAATACTAGGACTAACGATATGACCAGAGCAAAAGGGGCGGTCAACAAAGCGGCATTTATTACGTGGCTAGATCGCACGCGTTGATGCGGTGGGGGTTGTGATGCACAAATATGCTCTAACGCTAAGAAAAGCGAACAAATATGATCTGATGTCGCTGAATAAACATCGTGAAGATAATAACTCTAACGGTTTTCAAATTATCGAAGATGACCAAAATGCATCACAACTACACTCTTTGATTCTTGTCGGTATAGATCAAGATGATATAGAGACACCATCCTGCAGCTGGCAGATGAAAGCAGTAGGATACGTCCTTTTCACCGATATTAATCATGTTACTAGGACAGCTAATATCACTTTCGACACATATAAACATTCACAATATCAAAATGTCGGCAGCAAACTATTATCCTCAGGGTCAGATTATGGTCACTATATATTGGGTTTAAGAAAATTAAGCTGCGAAGTACCCGAAAACGACGTGGCGATCAAGAGAATTCTAGACCGAAGTGATTTAGTGTTAGAAGGTATCAGAAAATCACATATGCTAACAAAATATGGGTATGTAGACAGCCACGTCTATACCAGGTCATTTACTTAATATCATAATGGCATAACCGTTATGCCAGTCTGAATCTCGCACATCACTGATGTTGCGGTCGTATACTGACTCTATGAAAGCAGAATAATTGATCGCTAAATTATTCTGCTTGATGGCTCTCATCGTACCATTGCGCACTTGTGGTTCGTTCCAGTCATCGGCTATATAGACGAATGTGTCAGTAAGTGCGGGCAGCACTAGATCAATTGCATCATGTTGAGATTGTTCCGAATGGCAAGCATCATAGAAATACACATTGTGTTTCTCTAGTGATTTATAATTTACCTGCTTAAAGTCCTTATCGATTTGTATGCAGTGAGACTCGATATTCTTATACTTTTCAATATTTTTGTAGAATTCTTCTTTAGCGCAACGTCTCCACAAGTCGATTGACGTTGCGTTAACTGTGTTATTAAATATAGCTGAACAAAAGGTAGAACCTGTGTAGCTACCTATTTCTAGGTAGTATGGGCAAATTGGAAAATATCTTATTAATCTATTTAAGAATAGTCTAAATCGCTTACCTGACATACCCTTCATTTGAAATATGTCGAACGCAAATGCCGATTTAGGAGCTACCTTAGCAAAAGATAGCTGTTCATTTATTAACCTAGACCAAGGGTGTTCCATCTTAAGGTTTACTTTACCTTTTCACGCATGATCAATAATTCTCCAACTACTTCGATCTTTCCCACAAGTTCTTGGAATTTTTTCTGATTGAGCTTTTCGATTTTATATGAATTGAGCTCTTCTAATAGAGATTCATATTCTTTTTTGAGTGCTTTTGGGTCGAATTTGCCTTCGCTGACATTTTGATAATATGGCAATTTGACTCTGAAATGATTGTAAGTCAATAGTGAATAACCACCTTTTTCATGCGCGGTTTCTGCTATCTTCTTTGCTCCGCCGTAACGTTTTTTACTGAATTCTTTTAACTGCTTGAGGTTATTGGAATTCACTTCAGGTGTGCGCTCTATTTTGTCTTTTTTAGTAACCTTGAGTGTTTTTGGCTTTCTATCCTTGGGCATATTGTTGGGTGTCGTTTCCATTGCTTCAGCTATACGACGTGGTTTGCGTTTAGTTGGTGGATTCATGTTGTTTTGCATGTACCATAACATGGTGTGTGGTGTGTTAAGATTCATGGTCGTCTCCTTTGATCAGCTTAGCTGTTCGTTGATACATTTCCATCACGTTGGTTATTTTGGCCGCTCGTTCTTCGTCGATTGTGACTTTATCGAACGCATCTATGTAATGGTAGCCTAGAACATATTTTATAGCTACCCAAAGACGTCCGATTATATTATACTTTGGGTTCAAGAAAAAGCTAGCTTCACATTTGCAGTAGTTGTCATCCCACTTGTCATATGTGACTACGAAATATAAGAAGTGGTTCATTGACTCACACTTGCAGATGATGAATTCTTCTACCTTTTTAGCCATCACGATTTCTCATAAAATATAAAATACATAATATATTTGTTGAGGTGATGTATGGATCGACGCATTAACCTGCTGGCGCAACTTATCACCGAAGACCCTAACACAAACAAAAGCCACTTATACAAAAGAGCCATATTAGCAGAACGGAGATTACTAAGAGAAGCGCCGACACAAGCAGCAGCAGCTCCAGCACCAGCGGCACCAGTACCAGCGGCACCAGCACCAGCACCAGCAGCTCCGGCACCAGCAGCACAAGCTCCCGCAGCAGCGGCAGCATCGGGGCCAGCCGATCGCGCTACATTAAACGCTGCAATGGCTAGAATTAAACAATTGGCCACTATGTTCAAGAATATCCCTAATATAGTGTACAGTCGCTTAAGACCAGAATATCAACAGTTACTAGCCAATGATGCTAATAGCGCAGCGCTGCAAAAAATGGATTCAAATTATGCACCCATAATCCAAAGAATGGCTAGATATGCTAAGGAAGCATATCCTCAAGCAGCTCAAGCAGTTCAAGCAGCCCCAGCAGCCGCCGCCGCTGCCAAGTCGATAACAGGAGTCGCTGCTCGAAAACAATTACCTAATGATGTAAAGGTAGCACAACCACTCCTCATCACATTGCAAAAAGCCATACCCGCATTAAAAAAGATAGATTTTAAAGATGCAAACACAGCAGCACAATGGTACGCCGCCAACGGAGGCGGACAAGGGATAGTAAACCTGCTAAAGCAACCTGCTAACGCACAAGCACTAGCGAAAGTCTTGCTCGTAGGGCAAATCAAGTAATCGACACGGAGAACTAAATGGATAAGCGCATCAATTTACTCGCTCAACTCATAACCGAAAACCCGAACGAAAATAAAAGTCACTTATATAAAAAAGCCGTGAATGCTGAGAGAAAGATCATTAATGAAAAGAGGAGGAGTTTTGACGATATAAACCAAATAATGAACGCGCCGCCAAGACAACAACAGCAAGGACAAGCAAAGCAATCTAACACACCCGCAGCACAACCAGGACAACAAGCAGCGGCAAAACCAACTGCGGGTGGCACTACCCCAGCAGCAGCTAAACCAGGACAACAAGCAGCGGGAGCAGCAGGCGCAGCGGGAGCTAAACCAGCGGGCGCAGGTAAACAAACAGCAATACCAAACATCTCAACAGTGAAAGCGAGACCATTCAAACCCGAAGATGCCAAAGCATTCACCCTATGTCAAACACTGTCAAAAGTATTACCACAAATAAGACCATACATCAAGGATAAAGACACCGCAGGACAATGGTATGCCGCCAACGGCGGAGGACCAGGGATAGTAAAACTATTGCAAAACCCAAAGTTAATACAAGCATTGGTCACAGCAATCGCCTACAGAAAGCTTAAATAAACCAAAACGGCATATCTCTCTTCTTCCATGAAGCCAAATGCCTCTTAGCTTCAATGTAATATAGACGATAAGCTATCAAAGCATCATCGCTTTTATACTCTACAGGCATAGCTTGAGCAAAAGGAGTAAGCTCCCCGCACGGAAGAGCACCACTCATAGAAAGACAATAATCAATCACCTTTTTACAAGCATGCACCCGACCATAGCGAAATTCATACTCATCACACAAAGCAATACCAAGACCACATAACCATTCATAGTTGCTCCTAGATAGACCTACCCATAACGTGCAAGGATGCTTCAAATGACACGACTTGTAAGGAGATGAAACGCCCAATTGGTTCAAATTAGAACACAATAACTGCGCTGACTCCAAAGGCATCTTAGTAACATGCCGATCAACATGCCACCTGGCGGCTTCAGTGACATCCATGCTAAGCACAAAAATATTCATCCGTTAACTCCCACAAGTGATAACACACTGTGGCGCTAATATTCAGAAATGTTAAATTTATCGATGAATTCAAGCTTTATTCGTTCAGCGTCCCAATTCTCTACAAGAGCTTCAAACACTTTAACAGGATTGTGCCTGCGCGTTAGTTCCACATTTATGGCTAACTTAGCGAAGTCTGTGTGGTTATAGCTTCTTAAATCAGCGCAGAATAGACAATCGCAGTTAACGGAACTTAACAACAATATTCCGGCATTTATTAGATGATCGACAGCAGACATATCAGGCTGAGAAATATAGGAAAAACTATTACTACCAGCGCAATAATCATTCATATTATAAGTACCAATACAATGATGCCCCATGAATAGACATGGGGCATCATGCTCTCAATTAATGATAAACAATCAACGACAGGTGGTACAGTGTCCACTACGAATTGGCTTGAATATAGTCTTTGGAACATTGGCGTTCTTGTTGAAAAATCGACGTGGTTTTGATTCAGAAGCGTTTTGGCATTTCCCGTTAGCGCAAACGGGTGTAGCAGCCGCTTGCTCTCCGGCCATCGCTACAGACACTATGAACAATCCAAGTACTGCCTTGTACATCTTCACATCTCCACGTACACGTGCCCGACACCACGTCGAGGATTCACTTAGTACGATTTTTAAATACATCACCATCGGTGACTCATTTCTATCACAACATCAGGAGGCGTTGCGTATGGCATTTTTTCTATGATGCGGATAGCTAGGATGTTTTCCTCTTGCACGTGACGACAACCCAAACATATAAATAATAGAGGCACCAAGAGCAGTCTAATCATGAATTTAATTCTCCGTGAAGTTAGTCAGTTATTCATATGGTGGCTTAGTTTCGGCTTGATTACTGGATTCTTCATAGACACTGATCCCGATCAAGCAAATAGCAATGCCGATGGCCAAGAGCGTCGTGCTCATATTATAAACTCCAAGCGTAAACGGCGTGAATCTATTCCAAATACTCACCATCCGTTACCATGAAATGTGGCTGTCAGAGAACAAACGTTAAATCAAATATTTCTAAAATGGAGATGAGATATGAGTTTGATTTGGTCTTTAAGCGGCATAATATCTTACAAAGATAATACTTCAGCTAACTTCACAATATTAAAAGATTTAGACCAATATTTGCAGGTTGGACCTGACGTCAGCGCGCTACCGGAGATTGTATCTCTGATGACTGACCTGGGGCTACCTACTAAAACTGCTGTAGCCAATCCTGATATCACCGACATAGAATTCCGATTTAGTGTGTTAGACGCTGAGTCGAACAACACTACCATTGAAATAGGTGGTACTAACGCTGGTTTTAGAGTGAAAGACGATAACTATCAAACGACAATAGCTGCATTAACTCAAGACGTTACTTTCACCCAGTCATTTGGTACCTCCGAGCCCCCTCTTAATATACCCAGTATCACGAATTTTGTATTTGAATCTAATGGTTTGGTTGCTAGTTTCAGCTGGACACCAAACGCTACTTATACGACTTACTCAGAATATAAAATAGACGGTGGAGAATGGATATCTTTGGATGATTATGCAGTCAATAGCGATTCCAGCTTCTTTAATTTTGCAGGGATAGCAACAATTGGTCAGTCTATTTACATTCGTTTAAGATTTGGTAATGGAACTAACTATGGAGCTTGGAACGAAGAATATGTAGTTACGACTCCTTTTGTGTTATTTTATGGTAATACATTGCCAAGTGAAGGAAATATATTAGGTGGAATTAGTTATTCAACAGAACCGACTCTTTCTGTAAGTGAAAATAATGTTATTATCGACCATCCAGAATATGTAACAGGATTTGAAAGTTACGAAACTTATGACGGTCGTTTCGATTTTACTGCTTGCAGCAATGTTACACAAATCTATGCCATTAATAATAATGGCATAGATGTTTATGGTTGTGGGAATTTAACTCAAATATACAATAACGGAAATACTAGTGAATTTGATATAGATTTCACTGGATGTACTTCTTTAGGCACAACGATTGTATTACAAAGTTGCAATATAACTAATCTTGATTTTATGGATACGATTCCTAACAAATCTATTTTATTGTCGCTTGGATTGGCTTTTAATAATATAACAACAGTAGATTTAACAGATTTTCCAAATCTTTATGATTTTAGTGTTCCGGGCAACGCCAATTTATCTAGCTTGACATTAAATAGCAATGTTATAGATTCACTTGATGTAAGCGATACAGCATTAACGTCATTGGATTTGACTGATTATACAAATCTTTTCACTTTAAATGTTAATGACTGTTCTAATTTATCTAGCTTGATATTAAATAGCAGTGCTTTAATGGAAATTAATGCTTCTAACACAGCATTAACATCATTAGATCTTTCTTCTAGTTTAACTTATAATCTTATAAGTATTGGAGGTTCAAATATTTCGACATTAACAATAGCCAACGGGACCGCTAATGAGGGATATAACAAGTCTTATTACGACCTTTCAAACAACGATTTAAGTATTGCATCTTTGAATGCATTCTTTACTGCATTAGGACAAGGAAACACAGTTAAGAAAAACAAGCAAAAAGTAGCACCATTTATAAATGTGCAAGGCAATCCCGGCGCAGAACTTTGTGATCCTACTATCGCTACAGCAAAAGGTTGGTCAGTATACACTGGTTTTTAAATCAAAGGAGACGATATGTTATTTTGGAAATTGCCCAATGAAAAGCAAATGGCTTTTATCCCAAGAACTGGATCAACAGCTTGGGCACAAACTATTCTAGACAAACTATACCCGAAACTTAAACACATACAAGACAATACGCATATGCCAAAAGGAACAAAAGAAAAATCATTGCCGCAATTCATTCTTCCTAGCGAAAGAAGACCACAATATCATAACGCAGGCCAACTTGTAGCCGTTACAAGAGATCCAATCGAAAGATTCAGAAGTGCATTCTCAAGATTAAATTGTGAAACTGTAGACGAAGCAATTGCTAAAATCAAAGCAGCTAAAAATGTAAAACAAGTAAACATTCACGTTAGATCTGTAACAGAAAACTTTAGAGACGCATCTAGAATGATCAAATGGTACGCATACGAACAAGATTTAGGGACTCTTGCAGTTGATATCGGATTAGGTGAAATTCCTGCTAAAATCAACGTAAGCACAGAAGAAAAACCGGCGCTCTCGAGAAGTCAAGTACAAGCATTAAGAGAAATCTATGCAGCAGATATCAAATTGCACAAAGATACTCTAAGAGGAAAAATCCTCTAAGACAAGAGATAACGAGTGATAAAAGGCCCCCTCAGAAGCAGTCCTAGACGAAGAATCAGGATGATGATAAGAAGACAACCTGCGCCTCTCACTCGCCCAAGAAGCGCGTGGAGGCGACGAGCCGACCAGGCCTAACTCCTTCATCGCTTCACGCTTTTCGTTAGGTGGCATCAAATGCAATCGCTCTCTTAATTTAATGTCTTCCAATTCCTTATCTGATAATTCCTTAGACTCAGCCGCACCAGATAAGACTTTATTCAAAGGGACAGTCTTCAATAACGGAGTCGATACGTATACATCACGACCTGCAAAATACCCTAACTCATCTATTTCCTCTAAGCACTTAGTAAGTTGGGTACCATACACTATCGGCTCTTTGTTCCAAAATGATACCAAAAAATCATCATCTTTTATAACTTTATGCTTACCAAAACGACCCATTAGATCAAAGGGAGTAGCATTAGCGCGATATACTAGACTCAGATTTTGTTTCTTTGAAGTGGGAGACATTGCCATCAATTTAGCAATTGTTCCAGTCGATAGACCTAATGGATTAGAAGCGTCCACTAGCAAATCACTTATTCTGGCTTGCAAAGCTGGACTAGCTGAGATCATTTCTTTGTGGGTCTTATTCCAATTTCCTAAATGCAAACGACCTTCTGCAAACACAAACGTCTTTCTATCTCCTAGCCCACCGCCCGAAGATTTAGCGAAAAATATCTGATTTGGATCTATGTAATTTTCGATCCATTCTGTGATGGTCGTCATGATATGGTGACCTCTAATTAGAGTTATACAAGTCCATTGTTTCTTAAAAAAGTATTATACTGGCTAGCCATCTTGGATTGCATTATGATCGGTTCTGCTTCGGGCCATCGTCCTCGTATAATTCTAGTGGCATACCCGAAAGCGCATACTGGGTTTTGCATTATAATTGGCTCGGCTTCCGGCCAGCGAGTTCCTAATGCGTACTTAGTGTACATTAAAGCCAATACAGCGTCTTTTAACACCAAAGGTTCTACTTCTTCCCAACGGCTTTTAACCACTTCTAAATATACAGAAAGAGCGCCATTGTTATTCATGATCTCTGGTTCAGCTTCAGGCCACCTCCGTTTGAGGACTTCTTTAGCATAAGTGGCAGCGGCATAAGCACGTCTCATTATAAATGGTTCGGCTTCAGGCCAACGACCTTTAATCACTGAGTTAGCATATTCGACTACGTAATGTGGATCTTCAGATGCATTTATAAGCAGTAGCTCCTCTAATTCAGGCCAACGGCTCTTTCGGACTCGTTGTGTGTAAGAAATGACATATCCCAAATGCTGATCCATATGGTCATTTGTTAGTTTTAATATATTCGGTTCTGCTTCTAGCCAACGGCCTTTTATAATGTCAATAGCATAGTTTACTATAGCGGGCACATTTTGCATGAGAATCGGTTCTGCTTCAGGCCAACGGCCTCCAATGACCTCTTTAGCATAATTAGTGAGGTCTGAGGCATTTTTTCCCTCCAATAATACCATTTCTGCTTCAGGCCACCGACCCTTTATCACTTCTTTACAATAGTGTTGTATTATTTTGCTTGCCTTAGTGTTCTTTAATAAAGCTGATTCACCTTCAGGCCAACGACGACGGATAATTTTTTTGGCAACACCTAAGATTCTATCAGGAAATTTTAATATCAGATCCTTGCATCCAGGATAGTAAGCAGGATTATTTTGATCTTCTAAGAATAAAGCTATATCTTTAATATAAGGCACTAATGTCTCATATTCTTCATCGGTTATAAGTCGGTCTTCATCGTCATTTTTCTTAAGTTGACCAGTTTCTACGTGACACAAAAGTTGCTCAGCAGAGAGTTCAATATAGTAAACAGGCCCATCTTTTAAGTATGTCTCGCCCATCTCCACGCTGGTAACACACCACTTAGTTCCTCTAGCTATATCCGATAAAATCTTAGCAGCACCATCAGTATCATCTTTCCTTGTAACTTGAATGATTTTAAGTGCCGGCGTGTCCACTAACTTTTCGGTGTAGTTTAATCTTCTGGCTTTCTTTAATTCTCTATTGCTAGCGCGGTGGTATTTCTCATCGTTTTCAGCTTGAGCATCTTTCACTTGAGACAGCGATAATGTTAATATGTTTTTAGGGCTAGGCGTTATCTTAGCCAAGATAGCTTGAAAACGATTATCTTTGATATACTTTTGGTAGTATACGACAGCGTCTACAACACTTATAGCGCCTTCGCCTTTATTGATTTCTTGGACTGCCCATTGTTGCAAATGAGGAGGGAATGGCGATAATTTATCGATTACATCGGCGTCTATGCCGGTAAAATCGATTTTTTCGACGGCTTCAATGATGGTAATTTGCGATAATTTCATAAAGATTTACCCATATTCAGTTTTCCATCCGATGCAAGTTATCCGATAAATCAACTATTTTCAGCCTCTTGCCGAGCCTCATCATAATCACGATTAGTAAGCAAGCTAGCGTCACCACCATACTTCAAATCAACATACTCACGAGCACGCTTCATAGCTTCATCACCAGCAATAGTCCTAGAATCACTGCGTAACCGATGCGCAGCACCAAACTCATCAAACTTGCCACTGCTATCAAAACCACGCATATTTTCACCAGTATCCCGCGTAACAAGCCCCTTTTGAATCTCAGCCGCCAAATGATCCAAACTACGAACTTGATCAGACTTCTGATGTGCAACCTTAGCGAATGAAGATTTTCTGCTAGCTGCTAACTCGGGCTCCATCTTAGCCAGCATAGCCCTAAGCATATCATCACGACCCTCATTAACATACCCCAAAGCCCGAGACAACTTCCTATCAAATTCTGACATCACACCCTCCTTTAATCCCTAGACCACAAGGCCACCAATATCTAGGATAACAATCAGCCAAAAGGTCATAAAATAAATTTACCTAACGCACCACCCGCTATTACTACCGGTAAACTTATAGTTAATAAATGAACGATAGCCCCAGGGACCACACGCACCAACAAGTGGCACACAAGCCGTGCGCTAGGTCAAATGGGCAAAGAAGGGCAAGAAAATAAAAAGAAAATGTATCTCGGAAGCGCTTAATTAATAGGCATTCATTCGTAGAGTAGCCTGCTAAATTACCCGGTCACGACTATTTATAATCCGAAGATATTGGCGTAATTGTCTGCGTCTTCTCGAGAGTTCCATATTACTCCTTCTGCTTCGGGCCAACGACCTTTAATGACATCTCTGGCATATAAAACTGCATTAGCGGGGTCTTTCTTTATATAAGGTTCAGCTTCAGGCCAACGACCACCGATAACTCTCCGAGCGTAATATACACTATTTAAAGGGTCTTTAATTATAGCAGGTTCGGCTTCAGGCCAACGACCATTGAGAACAGTAGCTGCATAATGAGAAGCGGAATACGGATCCTCCATTATTTTCGGTTCTGCTTCAGGCCAACGGCCCTTAATGACATTTTTAGCATA
>Ga0114973_10000757_pt1 | contig 24296 bp, 41 predicted proteins | sample M_140807_MF_Meta_FD_87025 | JGI IMG/M metagenome (GOLD analysis project Ga0114973, IMG submission 87025) | Freshwater microbial communities from Lake Montjoie, Canada to study carbon cycling - M_140807_MF_MetaG | ecosystem: Environmental > Aquatic > Freshwater > Lake | place: Lake Montjoie...
ACAATGGCTCAGGCCCAAGTAACAGGCAATTTAGGTTTGGCTTCTGACTACCGCTTCCGTGGTATCAGTCAATCCCAAAATGCTCCTGCTGTCCAAGGCGGTGTTGACTATGCACACAGCAGTGGTTTTTACGTTGGTAACTGGAACAGTTCAGTAAGCTCACAAGTTTACACAAACGGTTCAGGTGTAGAGAGCGATCTCTATGCAGGTTACAAGAAAGAAATTTACAAAGGTATCAGTATCGATATTGGTTCTTACAACTATTTCTATCCACGTGCAAATACTACAGCCAAGACAGGTTCAAACTTTGACACATATGAAGGTTATGTTGGCGTAAGCTACAATGACTTGGTAAGTGCCAAGTACAGTCGTACATTGGGTGCTGGCTACTTCGGTACTGCCAATGCACAAGGTACAACTTATACGCAAGCTGATGCCAAGTTGCCAGTTCCTACAATCAAGAACTTGAGCGTAGTGGCACACGCTGGTCGTACCAATGTTGCCAACAGCGCCGCATTAGACTACAGCGATTACAATGCTGGTATTGCTTATGCATTGCCACAAGGTTGGGAAGGTACAGTCAAGTACTACACCAACACAAGCACTGGCACTTTTGAATCCGCTAACACTGTTAACGGTCAAAAACTTTACAGAAACGCAACGGTGTTTACTGTAGCCAAATCATTCTAATCTAATTAGAGTTCACAAAAAGGACCTTCGGGTCCTTTTTTCATGACTAAGTATTAACCTATGTGTGGAATCCTTTTAGTTAAAAGTAAAAATACAATAACGATAGAACAGCACCTAAATGCTTTTTTAAAATTGCGTAGCCGTGGACCAGATTTCTGTAGATACCAATACGAAAATAATATATTTGTTGGACAATCAGTATTGCATATCACAGGGTCGGCAGACTACTATCATCAAGAACATCCAAACTTTTTAGCATACAATGGTGAAATATATAATTTTAAAGAGTTTGGTGCATACAGTAATGATATAGAATTTGTGGATGAGTGTGTCAACAATGATATTTCTAAATTAGCCGACGGATGGGGTCCGTGGGCATTTGCTTGGACAGACAACCATACTGTGCTGTATGCCGGCGATCCACAAGGTGAAAAAACTTTATATCAATATCAAGATAACAATATATTAGTTGTTTGTAGTGAGATTGCTCCCATACTTGATTATGTCAATACACAAAAAGTCTACAACGAATACTCAAGTAGACACTGGGCTATGTTAGATCAAACTCCATATTTAGGTATTACTAGAGTTACGGCTGGTCAATTATATCAAGACGGACATGTTGTAAAAAATATCGATAACATATGGTCTTGGATTAAACCTGCAGAATATAAAAATATTGACGAGGCCTATGAAGAGTTTTCTAGCACCTGGTTAGAGGTTACTAAACTAATGACTCCTACATGCCCAGCGGCATTGACCTACTCTGGAGGACTTGACAGCAGCGTTATTCTAAGTCACATAGACAATCTTGAACTATACACTACCAACATGACCGGTAAAGATCCTATTGTGGATCATATTAACGATTTCCTGACCAATAACGAGTGGCTAAGATTACACAATATCTCAGTCGACGAACCGCAGTGGGCTGAAGCATTTAACAAAGTTGTTGATCGTACTCAATTACCGGTGCAAAGTTGGAGTTTTGTTGGACAGTGGATTATTAGTCAGCAGTGTAAAGAGCGAGTGTTGTTTACTGGAGTCGGTGCTGACGAACTGTTTGGCGGTTACACTGCTTATCAAACATTAAACTACAGCGCAGAGCGGTCAGCTAGTCCATACAGTCAAGGTTGTAACGATACAGTATGGCAACGATGTTTATCTGCCTACAATCAACACGCAGGGCAGGCCACGCTGTTGGCTGATTATCTATATCAAATAGCCGGGTGTGATGCCCGCGGTATTGATGTGATTGCCGGCGCTTGGAGTATTGAACCGCGTAGTCCTTTCTTGGCCGCACCCATAATGAAATTGGCATTGAATCTTCCGTTTGAATACAAAGTAGGTGTCACACCAAAACCATTGATACAAAGATTGTTTTTAGAACGCTGGACGGAAAAAGATATCTTGCCCAAAAAAGGATTTACTGGGCATTGTAATGATTCATTGCCGTGGTTAAACGTTGAGATAGAATCTACTGGCGATCGCAATCAGGATTGGCGCCAGGTTGTGCTCAAGAGCTTTTACAATTCCCAATCAATTACCAGATCAAACCAGTCAGGCGTAATAACTATTTCACTGTGAGTTTGAAAGTAACGGGTTATTGCCCTGACACACGCATCAGTCCCCGGCGTAACTTGTGCAGTACGACAACTGTTATACTCATACCAATCTAGTCCGTAGGGTGCCGTAGGGTCTGTGGATCTAAATAAAAATTGTTGACCTGGGTCGGCTTGACATATTTCAGCAAATCTGGCAAAGGTAGTCACTGACTCTAAATGTGCAAACCGAGATTGATATTGTTGATGTGTGCTAATAAATGATGCCACTGTTTGCATTTTGGGAATTCTCTCTAGCGCACGAAGACGGCTTTCACCAGTGCCAGTTTGATATTTGGGTTCACCTACATACTGTAACAGCATGGGCTTGATACTGCCATGCACAGGCAAGTCGTGTACCCATAAATTTAGTTTGACCAAATTGGCTAGATCATACTGATTGTCGGGGTCTTGTACAAAGCTCTGCCAACCTTGTTGTGTGATACCACTATTGGCCCAATTGCATAAGTCTTGAAGACGTTGATTGGTGTGGATAGAATTTTTATCAACCGCAGGATCATAAAATATACAATGGGTTCCATTGTGTAAACTATCAGCTACAGGATCTTGTTCTGTGGGCCAGACGAATTCTAAAATAGGGTTATTCCAATACATATAAGTAATTATCACATGCAAAGTTCACACGTTAAAACTCACACCGACGGAATTTGGATTTCTGCTGAAAAAGAAATAGAAATTGTCAAGCAATTAACTCAACAGTTGATTACAGTTGGATTTATTCCATTGGCACAAAACAGTGATAATTTTAAATGTCCATACATGTATAGTCGCAACACTATGCAACTCAATTGTCGTTTAGTGGACAGTGTATTTTTTACTGATCCTAACAGTTGGACCAGTGAGTCTACTGTGACTATTACTGATAACTATCCATTGTTACCTGTAGCCGGAAAATTGATCTCGGCATTGCCAGAGGTTTGGTCAATTTGGCATTTTGAGCCCACGTACATAGATCGTCCTGCTACCCAGGGCTATAACTGTTTTATGAATAGATCTCGAGGTGATCGCTCATTGATTTTTTATGAATTAATTAAACGAGATATTTTAAACAAAGGCATTGTAAGTTATAACTGTTCGCTTGAAGACTACGAACAAGAATACGTCAAAGCTGACTTATACAAGTATGAACCGCAACACACTGTTGGACAAACACTTGTACCTTACAATACCGTTGAACAGCACGGCACACTTGAACAATGCATTATTGACTCTAATATCAGTGTAATCTTGGAAACTTATACGTCAGACAGTCATATTGTGTTCAGCGAGAAGATTTTCAGAGCACTACAATTACCGCGTCCTTGGTTGTTGTATTGTAGTCCTGGGTCTGTTAAACTATTAAAAAATCACGGGTTTGATGTACTAGATGATTATGTCAATATTGCATATGATAACATTATTAAGCATGGTGATAGATTGCGTGAAATTTTAGACCAGCTAGAAATTTTTATTGACAGAAAGTATACCGATAAAGATTATGCTAGATTTAATCAAGCGGCTATACACAATCAAACCCTGTTGGCACACTTTGAAAAAGCATGGCCAGATAAGTTTGATAGCATTTTAAATAAAATAAAAGAATTATGATAGAATTTGTAGGTTCTAAATACTGCTATCAAGGAGAACAATTACTATCTCCAGAGATCATTGTTATTCAAGACCATCATTACAACGAAGACGATCAGTGTTTTCATGTACAACAATTATTAGAAAACAGCGTATGTGATCCAAAAGAACATACAGTAATTATGGATCATGTATTACAGCATGACGATGTATTGAAAGATTATCAATTAGTAAGTTTTCCAAGTTTTTTAGCTAGAGAAAATACAGAGTTTATTCAACAACAAATACAGCCTGAATGGAATGACAAAACAGCTACGTTTAATTTTATGATTAACAAGCCCAGGATGCATAGAATTCAGTTACTACAACTGATCAAAGAATTTGAATTGACTAACTATTGTCATTCGTTGGCTTGGAAAACTAATACTATTAACGATATTCCTGTTACTGATTATAAATTTGGACCAGAGATTGTCATGGACCGTGGCGTAAAGAATGGTAGTTTTAAAAATGCACATACGTATCAGGCGTTGTTACAAAAAACTGTGTTTGAACCCTCTTGTGTTTCGTTGATTACTGAACCAGCATACTACGAGCGTGAAACTATCATAACCGAAAAAACTCTAATGGCCATGTATGCCGGAACCATACCCGTTTGGGTTGGAGGATGGAGAATCCCAGACTATTTGAAACAAGTTGGATTTGATATATTCGATGATATCGTAGATCACAGTTATCAATACTTAGAGGATCCTGCAGATCGTTGCCGGCAAGCCATTGAACTGAATTTAGATTTGCTACGGTATTTTGACATAACCAAAAAAATCAATTGGGAATGTCGGGATCGTTTGAAAAGCAATGTAGAACTGTTAGAAAACAATCATTTTAGAACAGAATGTTTGACTATAATTGATCAGTATTCTGGACAGGTACAGCAAAAACTTAAACAAATTCTAGGGGTTGACAACGGATAAATAAACCTGTATAATACTTACTATGATGACTAATAACTTACATCTCTCTTTAGCAAGCCGACTCATTATTGGGCAAACCAATCTATGGCTAGTGGTCTGCGAAGATGATAGTGAGGGTTCTGAATAGAATAAGTTTTAAATTTTTATTTACGAACCCTGGAATTAAAACTCCGGGGTTTTTTATTTAGAGAAAGGATAATATGACAGATTATAAAAAATTAAACGATCGTATTGTGCGGCAGGCTTGGGAAGTTAGCAATTTAACTTTGAGTGAAGAACTCAAGACCCAGCTGTTTCAGGATAAGATCCGCAGGGCCTCTGAAGCATTAAAAGCTCGCGAGAATAACCCTGTGTATTTTCAAATCGAAGATTAATGTATTATGGTGAAGTGGCCGAGTGGTCCAAGGCAAGTGACTGCAAATCTCTACAATCGTTGGTTCGAATCCAACCTTCACCTCCAGTATTCCGGGCAAGTGTTACGGTAGCACAGCAGACTCCAAACCTGCTGGACGGGGTTCAATTCCCTGGCTCGGAGCCAATAGTAGGCGGGATTAGTTTAATGGTAAAACTACAGATTTCCAATCTGTTGTTATCAGTTCGATTCTGATATTCCGCTCCATATTTTAACGAAAGGAGGGCATGATGCCTAGTGTATTTTTAGTCAGTGACACGCATTTTGGACACGCCGGTGTATGTCGCTTCACACGTAACGATGGCGTTACAAAACTTCGCCCATGGACCGATACCGCAGAAATGGACGAAGAAATGGTTCGCCGGTGGAATGACCGTGTGCGTCCAAACGACAAGGTCTATCACTTGGGAGATGTTGTTATCAACCGCAAGAGTTTGAGCATTATGGATCGACTCAACGGCGACAAGGTTCTTATCCGTGGTAATCACGATATCTTCAAGGATGAGGACTACACACCTTACTTCCGTAGCCTACGTGGATACCATGTGATGAATGGAATGATACTGAGTCATATTCCTATTCATAGCGAAAGCCTTGGTCGCTTTGGTGTAAACATCCATGGTCACACTCACGCCAATCGTGTAATGAAAGACGGTGTTGTGGATGTAAGGTATCATTGTGTATGTGTTGAACAGACTGACTTTGCACCCATCCTGTTCGAAGATGTCGTCAAGCGTATCGAAGCAGAAGGCGGTGTAGTAGGATTTCAAAACGGCAATGGCACTACACAAGTAACAATGTAAAGGTTAGCCCTGGTAGACAAATAGGTAAAGTCACTGCTCCAAGAAGGCAGGATATGGAGGTCCGAATCCTCCCCAGGGTACCATTAAATATTCAATCTAATACCAAAGACCATGCTGTAGCGATCTTGATCGCTACTATTTTGTCCGCTATGCCAACTGTTGTTGGTATTAGCGGCAAAGTATCCTACTCCGGATCCGGTGGGTATACGTAAAGGATCGTCGCCCTCAAATGTGGTATAGGTTATAGTACTTTGTGCAGGATTGTCGCCATCGATAAAATAAATCATGCCCTGGACCACGTGCATGCGATCGTCAGTGTGCGGGCGTATAAAATAACCAGGGCAGTCTTTAGTAAACATGCCGTATATGAATGTCATTGCATCCATTTGATCAGCATCAACTCCCCATACTGCCGAAAAGCCAAGACTCGGAGCTCCGCCACTGATTACCGGTGCCCAAAGAGTATCGATTATTTTTCTTTTAAATTTGCCTTTTTCGATGTACCGTTCTATTTCTTTCAATTTGGGCTGGGTAACCGTTTTAAGTCGATACCTAGTCGGAAAACTGTCTTGAGTGTATCCATTTATATCAGCCTGCCAATCTTCTTTTGTTAATTCGTTAACAATTTCTAAATTAGAATACGGTAAATTAAGTTTAAGGGTATAAACAAAATCTCGTTGTTTTTCAAAGGTCACTTGCATAACAACTACTTATAGGTGTTGACAAACACCAATAAAAACTGTATAATATACTTTTAAAACAGGAGATATCATGAAACCAAGAATTGCAAGTCGTGGCCCAGAAATCGATATGGAACAATGTGTACGTCAAGTTGGTGGCGGACGTTATGATATGGTCCTGATTGGAGCACAGCGTCTACGTGAACTCAAACGTATTCACCGTGAAGATACCACACGATATGTAACTTGTGTGGATTCTCTTAGAGAAATTCAAGCAGGTCAGGTCAGTTTGGTTGATTACTTAGCAAAGGTAAAATAACATGGCAAAGCCACAACAAACAGCGAGTGAACTAAGTCGTACTCTGGCAGGACAATGGACCAAGAGTGAAAAACGCGAGTATGCTAGCCGTAGTATCATGGAGTCTAATCAACGTACTAAAGCTATTAACAAGGCCGTCAAACAACAACACTTCATGAAATAAAGGTTAAGCTCCCATCGTCTAGAGGCCTAGGACATCACCCTTTCACGGTGAGTACGGGGGTTCGAATCCCCCTGGGAGCGCCAGATTTTGAATTAGCAGTTTTTGTTTACTCCTGTGTAAAAATTAAATGTTATGCAACTATACATATATAAAATACAAGGCAACTATGACAACAGTCTCTTTAGAAATATTATCAATTCCTAAAATTGTGCGAAAAATTCAAATCTGGGTATATAGCAACAACTCTGGTACGATCCTAGTCAATTGGGGAAGTCAACGTCAGTCATTTTTAATTGATTCGCAAGAACATCAGCCAATTATAATCACTCATGATAACGAATCTAATAATATTCTTACAATTGAGTGCTTAATAGGGGAAGTCAATATTGGATCAGTAAATATAAATTATAGTTCTACAATAAATCCATATTTTACAAATAAGTACCCAGATCAAGTAGAAGTGTTACTCAAATCTGATTGCAATCTTAATTTAATCGATTCTGCCTTCCGAAATGAGTTAGCTAACAAAGATCTATTTTTAAGCACTGGGGAAAATGGGTTTTCTGCTGTTTCTCAATTAGTAAGTAATGTACAAATTAACAATCAATGTCAAGATTTTAAACATTGGTATTGTTTAAATCAGCATGACATATATTCAGCAAACATACATGTAACTACTCCAGAAATAAAAAGACAGCCACAAACTTTATCGCCTGAACAAAATTTAATTGAGCCTGTATGGAAATATCACTACGATACTAGTTTTATCTCTAATTTAGATACTAGATTTTATGAATTTGTAAACAAGAAATTAACTGACAAGAATATTCAATGGAATAATCAAACATTTACAGGGTACCGCATACCGTATTCATATGCTATACGTATACAAACTCAATTAATCGATAACATTGAACTTATCCAAAACAAAAAAATAGTTGATCTAGGCACAGATAGAGGGCAATTTTTATATCCTTGTTTAGAATTAGGGTGTGCATCTATTACTGGTGCCCAAACAATAAACGAATATAATGACGTTATTAATCAAGCGTTAACTTATTTAGACTATAATGATCGAGCTAACGCAATATGGGGAGATGCTTACGATTTAGTTGGCCTTACACAAATTTTAAAAGGCAAAGATACATTGTTAATGCTTGGATTAATATACCATCTCAACAATCACTATCAACTATTAGAGGCAATAACAAAAACTAATTTAACAGGATTAGTAATAGATGTGAGTATTAATGCAGGGTTAGATCATCATACCGATTTAGAACCTAAAATTAAATGGAAACCTGAACCAAAAAATATCGATGTAAATGGTTGGGAGATTGGTGGGATTAACAAAAATTGGATGTGGGTTGGAATCCCGAATGCGTCCTGGGTGATTCAAACCTTACAGTTTTTTGGTTGGAAAATAAAATCTAATGTCATACATAGTTATCTAAGAACATCAAGCCCGACATTGAATAATCGAGGGATTATCACTGCTTATCGGTAAAGAGTCTAAGAAATGTATATAGAATCAAAATTTTGATTTGTTTTTCACAGCGAGTACGCCGGGTCGATTCCGGCTGGATGCGCCAAGTAACACGGAAGCGTGGCCGAGTGGCCGAAGGCATCTGCCTACTAAGCAGACATACGGGCAACTGTATCGTGAGTTCGAATCTCACCGCTTCCGCCATAATTTTTATCACATATTTGGCTCCAAATAAGTAAAATATAACATAAGGAAATATCATGGCCAGCAATAAGACAGGACAAAAAAGTCGTAAAGCAGATCCAATGCGTACCAAGAACGGTCGGGAACGCTTGGGACCATTGAATATAGCACAGTTAGAAAAATTACTAATCAGTGCCCGTAAAAAGAATGTGGCAAAAATCTCTCGTAGGATTGCAGTAATTAAATGCCGTAAAGGATACAAGGCACCGGAAGTAGAAGCAGTTTGACCAAAAGAAAAGTAGAAAAACAACCTAACCCAACCTGGGGCAAGATGTTGACTCGAAAAGAGTTATTAGCATTATTAGCAAGATTAGATGCAAAGAAAAAGGAACGCGAAATGAGCAAACTTTCAGATACACTAGCACGAGCATTGGCAAAGAAACAAGGTCGTACTCACGTAGATGGTAGCGAAGTTAATACCACAGTGGAAAAGAAATCTCGAGTCAAACCGTCCGCTGGCCCAGCCAAGAAGCCGCCCACACGAAGTGCAGGTCGCGGTAGGTAAACTATAAATGATCATTATTGACATTGGTGGATTTATACAAAAAAGTGACCTGGAAGTTTTTATTGATCAAAATCCAGCAGAGTTTGAGTTAACTCAAAATCAGATTAAGATTGACTCTGATCCTGATTTTGGATTACACCAATTATTAATAAACAGTTTAACTGACCAAAGGTGGCAGATATTAAACGTTATAGTCAATGATTCGTCATTGAGAAAATTACTTTATCTCAGCTGGGGATGTACCGATACCGCACCACACATACAACCGTGTACTGAATTTTGGGAACCCGGAATGTCATGGACGTTACCATTTGGCTCTCCTGTAAGTTATTGGCTCTCCTTAGTGGAAAGTAAAATACCCAATGGTGAGTATGGGGAGGATCTCGCTAACAAATATTTTATTTGGTATCCAGATCGTGTGGAAATTCAAGGCAATTTTCCACCAATTATAAAAGATTTCTTTTGGCACAATTTTGACTTTGTAGCAACTGATAAAAATCAAATAGAGTTTACAAAAATTCCCTACATGCGATATAAGCATCCAATATCTAATGATTTGATAGCATTGGCAACTGACGATATCGATAAAAATTTTAATAATATACAACAAGAATTACTGTCTTATTCTGTACATCAAGAAAATCTTAAAGAGTTTGATTTTTACACCGATCAACATGAGTGGAAAAATATACCATTAAAAAAAGAAAACGGCGATTGCTGTTACAGTATTGAACTGTCAAATGTATGGAAATTATTAGACAGTTTAAATTTGTCCGTATTGTATGCGTTTATTGGTGTGTTACCACCGGGGGGATTTCTATATCCACACACAGATGATGTGCATGATTATAAAAATGATACAACAGGATGTAAATTGTTACATATTCCATTGCAATGGCCTGCAGGAAATTGGTTAAAAATGTCAGGCAGTAAAGCGTTGAATCTGGCCGAAACCGGTGCTATGGTCATCAACAATAATTATTTTACTCATGCTATTGTCAATACTAGCAACCGGCCTAGATATACCCTAATTCTTCGAACTGACTCGCCGATCAATGAGTATTGTGAAATTACACCGTAATTTAAACTCCGATATAAATAAAACTCTGCAACGCCGGGTTCTTCCGACGTCGGACCAAACAGACGCTTGACATCACTATGTCTTTACTGTTATAATATAACAGAACGCCTACCGTAAGTAGAGTTCTTCTACAAGCATTTAAAATCAAATATAAATTTTTGTCCTTTAACGAGGACACGTATTATTCTTTAAAGGAGAGAACATGAATTATAAATCTGTATTATTCGGTGCTATTATCATAGCAACCACATCGGCCTATGCCCAGTCAACCGTCGAAGTTTATGGTGTAATCGACATGGGTATTGTAAGTGCCACTAATGTAGGTACCAAAAATGGAACTAGTGTCTCAGTACTCAGCAGTCCAATGGATACCAGTCGTTTGGGATTCCGTACCAAGGAAGACCTAGGTGGTGGATCCTACAGCGGTGCAAATCTTGAAATGCAAGTACAGCTGACTGATGGAAGTCAAGGACTCAGTAGCAGTACCGGTACTGCTAACTCAGTGTTTAGTCGTGCTGCCAATGTGATGTTGGGCAACAAAGACCTAGGCGAACTTAGGATTGGTCGCATGTTAGGTGATGCTTATTTGGCCTATAATGCCACTGATGTTCGTGGTGGTAAAAACTTTGGTAGCAGTTTGATGTTTTGGAACGATGGCAGTAGTTTTAATGCCTCCGGCGTCAATACATTAACTGGTGGCAGCTTTATCAGCAATGCTATTCGTTACAGCTCGCCTGAATGGAAAGGCATCACAGCCGCAGCCAGTTATGCTCCAGGTGGCGCAGTCGACGATGTCACTGCATCAAGCAAAAATACCTATCGACTTGACTATAAAATTGGAGGATTAAGTACTGTAGCAGCATATCAAAACGGTTATAGCAGTACCGGAGCCATGACAGCACAATCCAAAATAGTAGGCGGTATCTATGCATTTGACAAATTTAAATTAGGCGCAGGATATACCCGAATTGATAATCCGTCATCGTCTGCGGTCAATACCGACTTCACTGTGTATTCAACCAGTGCAGGATATCAGATGTCGCCGAGAGTATTTGTAAGTGGTGGATACTACATGATCAAAGACAACGTGACCAGCACCAATGGAGCCAAGTCCTATAGCCTAGTTGCAGACTATGAACTCAGCAAACGTACTGGTCTTTATGCAGGCTGGGCACAAACAAATAATCGTGGCACCAGTGGATTCTCTCCGTACGGTGCTGGATCAGCCAATCGTTATAGCCTGGCTGGTAGTGCAGCATTTCCACAGATTGTATCGTATGGCGGCCAAACACAAGGTGCCGTGGTAGTTGGTATGACACATCGTTTTTAATTTTAACATTAAAATGACAGAACTGACAGTATCAGATGTGTTGATCTTTAAGATCATGAAAAATTTGCCCAGGATTCCTAAAGAATTAATTTTAGAAATGCTGACAATTTTTCATGATCAGCAAGGTGATCATGACATTTCCTATCCAGAACCAGAATGGCAACGGCTATTGAGTATAGATGGACAACAATATCCTAGTACACGGCAAAAAAGATATCCGCCGCCGCAATCTTTGAGTAATTGGATAGAAAAAAATATTACTTCTAATTACCTGTACATACATTTAGGACATACTGAAGCTGTTCCTGGACAACAATTAACTTATCAAGGACCACACACCGATCGCACACGTAAATGGGCATTGATGTACGTATTGGATCCAGGCGGAATCAATTGCCAAACCAGCTGGTATCAACAAAAAAATCAACCCATATTAAGAGACAACGAAGATGGTTTTTACATAGATGATTATAATCAGTTGGACAAGATTGGCAAGATAGGATTGGCTGCTGGGGATTGGTGTTTGTTTAACGCCAAGGTTATACATGACGTGTCTGGCATCAATACTGATCGAAAACTTATAGTTGTAGCACTAGACCACGACAAAGGAAATATCGAAGGTGTTTGATCCTACAATATTTCTATCAGACCAGTCGTTGATTTATCCCTATTCTAAAGATCATCATGGATTTTATCAAGTTGGTAGTGTAAAAACCTACAGCAAGATGGAGGCCATAGAACTACACAAATCGACAGGTGTACATCCGCATTGGAATTTCAATGAAGAAATTTTTAGTCGATACGATTGGACTGTGGAGCCCAGTGAGTCTTTGTGGGAGCTATACACCCAACGAGCTTGGCAGTTAAGAAATCAATACGATTATTTGGTATTAAATTATAGTAGTGGTGCAGATAGTCAGTTAGTAGCACGAGTATTTTTAGAAAACAACATACCAATTGATGAAATTGTAACCGGACACTATTCAAATATTGATGGTCGTTACGATAGTTATGCACGTAAAGAACCCTGGGATCATGCATATCCTCAAGCTCAGGAGTGGCTCAAACAAGGACACAAATTTTTACATCGCATGATAGATTTTGGTCAGTATATTGTAGATGCATTCAGTGATCAGGACATGATTGACAATTGGATTTACTATCATAATAACAATTATGGCCTTACCCGTATAGGCCGTAGTTATATGCGAGAGAAAGATCCTCACTATCAAAAATTGTTTGCAAGCGGGTTACGAGTGGCGTTTATCAACGGGCTAGATAAACCTCGAATTTATCGAGAAGATAATCGATTCTGTTTAAAATTTATGGACTTAGTGGATAATTGGATTCCTAGTCGTATACAAATAAAAAATCGACCGGAAGAAATTGATGAATGTTTTTTTTGGAGTCCAAACGCTACAAAAGTAATATGTAAACAAGCACATGTCATAATGAATTTTTTTAAAAATCGTGGGAAATTGTTCGAAGAGTTTCAATCAAGACCGTGGCATAAGTCTGATCCATATCAAAATTTAAAACTAGAAGACATGTTTCATTTAGGAACCAATTCGGCGCAATCTTTATCTAATAGTGAATTAGTTCATCATCTTGTGTATCCAGGACATAAAAAAACAGGTTCAGATTCTAAATTTAAGTATGTGTTTGTAAGCAAACTAGATGAGATCTTTCATACTCATCCAGAATATTGTGCAAGATTAAAAATTAATATTGAAAAATTACATAGCATAGATCCCTATTGGCTAGTAGACAAAGATATGAAACTTATGATTAGTCCTGCTTATTTTTTAGAATCAGCATGACATTAATTGATTATACATTATTAATTATAGCGGCCACAATATTGGGTGCAGTTGTTGGACTATTGCCAGGGTTTAATGCATTGGTAGGACTTATAATGGCAATGCCGTTTATTGGCCACGTACCGGTATGGTCTATTTTAATATTTTGGACATGTTATCTTACTGTAACACAATACTATGGCAGCGTAAGCGCATTGTTGTTTAAGGTACCAGGTGAAACCAGTAGCATTCCTGTATTGCTGGCCAGTTCTACAATTGCTCGTACTCGAGGAATAATTAAAAGTATTAGAGTCACTGCGTTTTCAAGTTTAATTGCTGGTCTAGTTGGAATTGCTGGCTTTGGTATGTTTATTTTATTTTTAAAAAATTCATGGGCAGTTTTATTTCGCACTGAGATTTCAATAATTTTTTTACTTATCCTAACTGTGTTGTTGTTATTTCGACAAAAAAATTATTTAATAAATGCTATGTTAATTTTAACCGGCGTGTTTATTGCTAACTTAGGTGACATAACATGGCTCAATCAACTGTGTGGTCAACAATCCTGGACTTGTTTTAGTTTGAAACCTACAGACATAGGAGTAGCAATCATTTGTTTGTATGCATTGCCGTACTTGTTTTTAGATCAGGATCATTTTAACAGCAGAACATTACAGCCAACTAAAAACATAGGGTGGGGGTCAACGTTGAAATTTTGGCCTGTTGCTGCACGGCATGGAGTATTAGGATGGATATTAGGATTTATACCAGGCATGGGAGCCACCATCAGCAGCAACACTAGTGCTGCTCTAGAAACTGGCAGGAAACCTAGGCGTTTAAGAATTATGGCTGCTGCAGAAGCATCTAATAATAGTAGTATTATCAGTTGCACTGTACCTTTTTTGTTTATGGGTTTGCCTATCACCAGCACTGAATTGTTTCTAGATAATTGGTTATCTGTTAACAAAGCTGTCAATGTCAATGCCACAATTTTGTATGAAACCGTAACAGTGACTGGCCTAGGTGCATGGCCTATGTGGTCTTTTATGTTAATGACCTTAACGGTGATCAGTCTATTATGTTTTATATTAACCACACGATTTATTGGGTTGTACTCACAATTGAGTCGACTACCAAGTCATGTAGTTGGATGGACCATTAGATGTTTAATTTTGTTTTTTTTGTTTATATCTGTACAAAGTAGCGATCTTACAACAACCAGTACAATATTTACATTGGTGTTTTTTACGCTAATCGGAGTTTGGTCACAGCGATCAGGGCACGATATTATTGCCTTACCAGTTAGTTTAGTAGTAGGATCATTTGCTGTAGGTAAATTTTTATTGGCAGTTCAATTATGGGGGATTTTATGAAAAAAGTGATAGCAATATGTTTGTTGATGTTAGTATCACAGTTGACGCATGCACAAAGTGATACAGTGATGTTTACACAATTAAGTGGACGAGGAACTGCCAATGATTTGTGGGTTGAAATGACTCGGTCTGGCTTTGAACAAAAAAATATAAAATATCGCTACGAAGTAGGCACATGTGCCACTAGTATGCAATCTTGGGACTCTGCAGGCGATCGAGACCCAGCAGTGATGTTGTACACTTCCAATTGGGTTAGAGCTTCTATACAAACCGGACAACCATGTTTATTGAAAGATATAGATCGAGTCAAGGTATATTCGGTGGTTCGCTCTCCTTGGTGGATATGCCGTAATAAAGAAAAAAGTAAACCTTATAACGCTCGTGGTGTAAGGATAGGATATCATGGCCCTAGCACTCCAGGACAAGACATAGTAAAAGATATCAACGACAGTAATGGGTATAACTGGACTGGAATTGTTACTAAAGGGTCTGGCGAAAATTTAACTCTGTTAATCAACGGCGAGATAGATTATGGATTTATAGCCAGTTCATTAGCACGGAGCAAGATTACCGACGATAGCCCACTAGAATGTGTACTAAGTTGGAAAAAAGATGATTCAATTCCGTACTTTAAAGATGTGATCAAAATGAAGAAAGATCCATCTAGTTTGTTATACTATACACATTTAATTGTGGCTAAAAATCTTACAGCCGAACAAGATCGCAAACTGCGAGAGATCTACAATGTTGATGAAAATCCAGAATTTAAAAAGTGGATTTCTAATCAAAATAGCAAATCAGTTGTACCAAACAATAGCAAAATTTACATGCAACAATTTATGATAGATGTAAAAGCCGCTATGGCAGATTATCAAAATTAAAGGTTCATAATGAAAATTGCAATCACCGGTGGTAATTCTGGACTAGGATTAGAATTATCACGAATTTGGAAAAAACATGGCCACACTGTGGTTAATTTTAGTCGAAGTAACGGGCACAATATTGACAATGTTGACAGCATTGTTGATGCTGTCAAGGACTTTGACATCTTTATTAACAACGCCTACAGTGGATTTGCGCAGGTGGATATTTTGTATAAATTATTTCAAATCTGGCAAAATAACCAAGATAAATTTATTATCAATGTCAGCACTGAACAAACCAATCGTTGGTTACAAAATAAAAATAATGAGACAACTGCGTTGCCGTGGAAACACAGCCAACGAAGTTTTAATTATCGCACCAGCAAGGTAGCTCTTGAAGATGCACAATTATTCCTAAGTCAACAAAGTGATTCTCCTAAGATGATGATGCTAAAACCAGCAATCATGGATACTCCTCGAAATCAAGGATTTATACCCACAGACAATGATACCCGTTGTAAAAGTGACCCAGTTAAAGTTGCACAATTTGTATATGATCTTTGGAACAACCGTAAAGACTTTTATGTAACTGAAGTGGCGCTAAGGCCACTGGAGTGGTATTAACCATGTTAAAAAAATTAAGCATAGGCATTACCGGAACAAGTAAGGGCTTGGGCTTGTCGCTAAAACAAAAATTTTTATCTCATGGGCATGAGGTGTTGGAATTTAATCGAAGCAATGGATATGATATTAACAATCCAGCAAACATAGTTGAACAAGTCAATGATTGTGATATTTTCATTAACAATGCCTATAGTGGGTTTGCGCAAGTAGAATTATTATATGCGTTAACACAACAGTGGGAAAATATTGAACATCGGTATATTATCAACATCGGTAGTGAACGCATTTGCAGATGGAATGTAGCTGGTCTGGATTGGAAAGATGCACCTCGTGGACCAGCATATCGAACACACAAGCTAGCATTATCAGAATCAGTTGAATATCTATATCAGCAAGTAGCATGGCCTAAATTGATGTTGGTCAATGTGGGTGCAATGGATACTACGCCAAGTGCGTATTGGAATGAATATAGAAAAAATCTTGTTACTATGCCATGCGATCAAGTTTCAACTCTAATATATAACAGTATTGATCAGAGAGACCAATATTTTATCAGTGAATTATCATTAAGACCTACAAATTTTTATAAGGATATCAGCAAATGAAAATTTTTTTACATGCCGAATTAGATGCACCGTCTTTACCTACTCATCTTTATGATCATGAACAAGAGTGGGAGAAATTACAACCTGTATTAGATCGGTTTGATATTTCTCAAGATGCAACACACTTAGCTAGAGAGGTAGGTTATAAATTGGTAAATGATCAAGATTATGATAAATCCTATAGAAAACAAAAAAATAGACAAGTAACATTGCCCAACAACGAAATTACAAAATCAGCACATTCACATTGGAATCTGTTAGACGACCATGCAACGGGCTGGATAGAACAAAATATTACCAAACATAAAATCACCGACGCTAGACATTGTTTTACAACACCTGGAAGAAAAGTGATCGGTGCGCATAGAGATTTAACCAGAAACTTTGTGTTAATGTATTTGTTATCCAACGGTGGTGATGATCATGCCACGGTATTTTATCGTGAAAAAGGACATGATGATATTGATCGAGAATATGGGTATCATGTTGATGATTATAATCAACTTGAGGAAATTTCAAGAATTCAAATCAAGCTCAACACTTGGACATTGATAAGTGCCAGCGTGTTGCATGGTGTAGAAAATATACCCAACATACGAAGAAGTTTTATGATTGGATTCCGAGATGTATTGTCAGATGTTAAGTATAAAAATGCTGTATATTGGGACACCGAAACCCAACAAACTATAGTTAAACACTCAGGTTGACCAGAAACTCGTTATTTGCTATAATAGTTGTATAGTAATTAAAAGGAGTTCCAAATGGCTTATACCGTTTTCCAACATTATACTCGTTTTGGCCCACGTGCAGGATTAGAAGGTCCTTTTCATTACCCAAGTGGTGCCGTGTTATACTACGATCCCAAAGCCGGTGAGTATTATGACCCTAAAACAGACTTTTATGTGGACCGTGCGGATGTTGCGGGTTTGCAACAACAGATCATCGACCGCTTGACACAAAAATCTGCTTGATAGTATAATAGCTGTACAGTAATTAATTTTAACCCGTAGTAAGTAATTTATAGGACACAGCCATGTCAGAAACAAGAACAGTCACCTCGACTCAAGCTCGCAAGAGTCTACTCAAAGCATTTAAAAAACAACGTCCACTATTCCTGTGGGGTCCTCCTGGTATTGGTAAAAGTGAATTGGTAGCAGACATTACTGCCGAACTTGGTGGTGTAATGATTGACCTTCGTTTGGGTCAGATGGAGCCCACAGACATTCGTGGTATTCCTTTCTATAACAAAGACAATGGTAAAATGGATTGGGCGGCTCCGATTGATTTGCCCACAGAAGAATATGCCGCTGAATACCCAATCGTGGTCCTGTTCCTAGATGAGATGAATTCGTCAGCACCTAGTGTTCAGGCCGCGGCTTATCAGCTGATCCTAAATCGACGCATTGGCAAATACTTTTTGCCTAAGAATGTGGTGCTAGTGGCCGCAGGTAACCGCGAGAGTGACAAAGGTGTCACCTATCGTATGCCTACTCCGTTGGCAAATCGTTTCATCCACCAAGAAATGAAGTGTGACTTTGCTTCATGGCAGGAGTGGGCTGTAAACAAGAACATCCACAAAGATGTGGTAGGTTACTTGAGTTTTGCCAAGCAAGACCTGTATGACTTTGATGCTAAAAGTGCAAGTCGTGCCTTTGCAACACCGCGCTCATGGACCTTTGTGTCGGAATTACTAGAAGATGACGATTCGGATGATGACACCATCATGAACTTGATTGCTGGTACTGTGGGCGAAGGACTTGCTGTGAAGTTTATGGCACACCGTAAGATTGCTGGTAAAATGCCCAAGCCCGAAGACATCTTGTCAGGTAAGGAAAAAGAGCTGAATGTCAAAGAAGTATCGGCAATGTATAGCTTGGTAATTTCCATGTGCTATGAGCTCAGAGGTGCTATTGAACGCAAGGTATCAGATAAACAATTTCACGAAATGGCCGATAACTTCTTTGCCTACATGATGAAGAACTTTGAAACCGAGTTGGTTGTTATGGGGGCAAGGATAGCCTTGACAACATATAATCTTCCATTCCAGCCTACCAAGTTGAAAAACTTTGATGAGTTTCACCAACGCTACGGCAAGTATATTTTACAGGCATCCGCTTAGTCGTCCAAGGAGGGTGGTGTAGCGATATTACACGGGCTGTGTTCGCACCGCCCTCCAACCTTTTATGAAGACACAGTATGACTATTGGAAAGAAGATCATGATCGGGTTATGGCGGAGATGGCCGTGATGCAAGTGAAGTATGTATTAGAAGATACTGTGCCCAACGATCATTTCAAGTATCTAATCAGGATAGGTAGAATGTTGGAGTTTCATGCAGTGAGACAATGGCTATCACAGACTTATGGACTAGCCGAACAACTTGACCGCGATACTGTACATAATCCCCACTGGGGATTTGAAATTAGATTAGGTGCGTCTACTGTTTACCTACGTGGTGACGAAGAACTGAGTTGGTTTAAAATCCGTCACGGTGATCCTGTATGAAAATAGCCAGTGTTAAGGCACCAAGCTCGGGTGATGGGCATGTGGCCTATAGAGGATGGACACCTTGTATCGAATGGTGTGACCAGTACTGTGAAGGGCCCTGGTTGTTTGTCAGTGAAGGTGTGTTTGAGTTTGAATGGGATAGCGACTATGTCTTGTTTATGTTGAGGTGGGCATGAACGAGATAACTGACAGATATGTTGCCAGCGTAACGGCTCCCACAATGTCAGCTGATGCTATCACCGGACATCGGTATCAAGGGTGGGCACCGTGTATCCGCTGGTGCGAGGAACATCTTGACAATTATCGAGGATGGTGGTACGTGTCCGAAGGTGTGTTTGAGTTTAACAACGAGCAAGATTACCTTATGTTCATGTTACGATGGGGTTAAAGATTACGGTTAAAACAGCCCACGAGGCTTTCCTGTATAATGATCAAATTACGGATCAAGGCCTGCGTCGTGATGCAGATTACACTTGGCGTTTTACTCCGGCAGTAAATACATGGTTAGGCGATGATACGATAACTCCGGCCACAGTGGAGTTTGATTTTGAGGACGAAGCGTGGGCAACGTATTTTCAATTGAAATGGGCTAAATGAACTACTATTACGAAATAGATCCCAAGTATGATGGCACCGTCTTTGGCGACAAGTGGCGCTATTGGTGCATGTACAACTGTAGCCCTGCGGACAATGGCAAGATGTGTTTTAAAACACACGACGACTTTGTGGCCCGTAGCATTCGTGTATGGTTGGAAAATGCCAACGGTGTATATCAAGTGCATCCAGCATGGCACGGGCATCGTCGGGTAGACCCGCACGAGTTTACCTTAGTTAAACTACGAGCAAAAACAATCAAATGGTGGACCGGTGAGTAAGGACGAATACTACTCCAGCACAGCCGCTAGACTAGATACCATCATAGGCGGTGATACCACACACTTTTTACGCCTACAACGAGTTAAAAATGAATACGATGCTCTAGCACGTGATGTTCCTGTTGGGCAAGGATTCCTTACCTTCTACGACTATGTAAAAGAATACTACGGTGTCAAGTTGGTCTACGATGGTGATGATTTAAAGTTGGAATATGCTGTCATAGATGAACGGAAGTACACTGTGTTCTTGTTAAAGTTTGGCCAATAATGCATGTAAACAATTACACACTGCCCAGACCTGCAGATTCGGCATTGGATCAATGTCATACAGTCTATATCAACGATCCTGCGTTTCGTATGTGGGCTATGAAAAAATACTGTACGGAGAATAAGTTAAGTTTGGTATGGTCGGAGTTAGTTGAAACATCGGATGTTAGTGCATATTTTGATGAGGCCTGTGCGTTCTATTTTATCGATGCTCGAGATGCTACCATGTTTAGTTTAAAGTTTAAATGAGTTTAAAACCAGGACATTGGAACAGCAATTACCCATCCGGTAAATGGGAACACGATATACCATTGGAGTTTGCCGACTTGGATGAAATTTTAGCTTGGTGTCGGGTAGAGTTTATAGATCATGCGACTTGTATGCGATATGAAGTGTATAACAATAGGGCAAAGTTTATATTTTATGACAATCAAGACTATGTATCATTCCTGTTGAGGTGGGCATAGTGGCTATAGATCGTAATCCAGAACTGGTTATCCCAGTAAAAACCTATACTCACTATACTGAATGTGAGCCCTGGTGTCAAGTCAATATAGGTGTATGGAATGAGTCATGGTGGAAGGACTACCCTGATATGGCCATGGCAGTGGTTGTTGAAGGACCGCATGAAGATTGCTATTGGTTTAGTAATGAACGTGATGCCTTAATGTTTAGATTACGATTTGTATAAAAAATGAAAACAACCGTTAAAAAGAAATTGATCATATTCCACAGTGTTCGTGAGTTTGAAGAACTACACCATCGCTTGCTGGAAGAATATGGTCGTGCTACCATGTTGGTAAGCTGGCGTATGAAACGCGAACTTGGGTTTACAATACGACATCATAAAGGGCTTGTGCCGCACGATGAATCTGAGTGGCAAGTAATGAAAAGCGAAGGGTGGAACCATCGTTATCATTACGAAGACCAGGTGCATTTAGACTGGTATAACGAAGCTCAACAGAGCTGGTTTGTGCTTAAATACCTTAATAATTAACGGTTGACCGGAAAATCCATTTATAGTATAATAGTTGTATAGTTAATAATTAGGACACTTATGAGCACAGCCACTTCAGTAAATAAAAAAGAATCCGACAAGTTCAAGGACTTGTGTGGTCCTACTGATCCTAAATTGGATCGTGAAATCCGTGAAAAACTGATCACTGCTCGTGTGGGCTTGTTACTCCGTGCTAGTTTCTTTGGTAACTTGGCTACTCGTCTTAAGTTAGTGAATGCTGACGAATGGTGTAGTACTGCCGCAACAGACGGGCGTAATTTTTACTACAATAGCAGATTCGTAGACATGCTCAAGCCCAAAGAGGTTGAGTTCTTGTTTGGACATGAAGTCTTGCATTGTGTGTATGATCACTTTGGACGTCGTGGCGATCGTGATCCAATGCTGTTTAACATCGCCAATGACTATTGTGTAAATGGTGATTTGAAAAAACATCGTGTTGGCGAGTTTATTACCAGTGTACCTTGCTTATATGATAGTAAGTACGAAGGTATGGCGTCAGAAGAGATCTATGATCTCTTGTACGAAAATGCAGAAAAAATTGATATTGGTCAGCTTATTGACAAGATGTTGGACGAACATTTAGATGGTGAAGGCAACGGCGAAGGATCCGACAAAGACGGCGATGGTAAGGAAAACGGTAAAGGTGGTGGCCGTCCTAAGCTCTCCGCAGAAGAACGTCAACAGATCAAAGACGAAATCAAAGAAGCTGTTTTAGCGGCCGCAAGTGCCAGTGATGGTGCTGGTAACTTGCCTGCAGGTGTCAAGCGCATCATTGAAGATATGACTGCACCCAAGATGAACTGGCGAGAGTTGCTCCGTATGCAATTGGAAAGTACTATCAAGAGTGACTATACTTGGATGCGTAACAGTCGTAGAGGCTGGCACATGGATGCCGTTATGCCTGGTATGAAGCTGGATCCAATGATCGATATTGCTGTCAGTATTGACGCTTCAGGATCAATGGGTGATCAAATGCTCCGAGACTTCCTGGGTGAAGTAGCCGGTATCATGGAGCAGTTCCCTAACTATCGTATCCATGTCTTATCGTTTGATACACGGATTTACAATCCACAGCAGTTTGATTCAGAAAACTTGGATGATATCACCGGCTACGAAATTGCAGGCGGTGGTGGCACAGACTTTGATTGTGTGTTTGAATACTTCAAAGCAAACGAAATCGAACCTAAGCGTCATATCATGTTCACAGACGGTTACCCTAATGGTTCGTGGGGTGATGAGCAGTATTGCGATACTGTGTTTATTATCCATGGTAGCAAGACTATTGTTCCACCATTTGGCCAGTATGCCTACTACGAAGAAGAAAGTCGACACTAATATGGCAGTCAAATCATGGTTCCTAAGTGTAGTAGATACTGCAACTCACAAGCCAGTAATACACAAAATGTTTTTTACTGCACCCGAGATGAATCGGTTTATCAAAGAACAAAAAATTGTCGAGGAATACAAAAAGCCAGAATACTACATTGTCAAGGAAAACTACTAATGGATATGTGGATTACTTTAGTGTTGATTGCTGTAGTTATTATTATTCTAGCTGTGGACACTAGCGAATACTAATGAGTGATAAAATCAAAACACTAAAGCAACAGGCCGGCATCGAAGACAATCCAGATCAAGCGGGCTTGGATCTGTTTGCCCAACTAATTGTACAGGACTGTGCTGACTTGGCCTACAGTTATAACATATTCGGACGTGGTCGACCCTGGAATCTTATCATCAAAGAACACTTTGGTCAACCTATTACAGACGCAGACATACCACCTTACTTGAGAGATGCAAAATGAAGGATCGGATTCGACAACTTGCTGAACAGGCTGGATTCAATATTTCCAATGATCCCATTGATGGACATGATTTCAAATACGAAATTGAAAAGTTTGCCGAGTTGATTGTTCGAGACTGTGCTATGCACATGGACCAGTATGCTGATCGAACAGGTGATGATTTGTTACTCCATTTTGGAGTTAAAAAATGATCGAAGGATTCGAACATGTGGGAACAGATCACAGGTGTAATGTATGTAGTTGTGACTTTACTGATGATGAAGGTGGCATACAAGGACACTTTGGAATATTACCGGTGGCATTTTGCCCTACCTGCTACAGTTGTATGGTAGATATGGTCGGGCAGGATTTAGAACTCGATTAAGCAGGTCAGTTTTACCAAAACACCCCATTTAGGGGTGTTTTTCTTTGTAAAAATAAATTAACGGCATATATTAGTCGTAAATATCTATATGGACAATACACAAATTACAATTGCAGATCTTGACACTATCAAGAACATTATTGACCTGGCTTGCACACGTGGTGCATTCCGTGGTGCAGAACTTACACAAGTGGGAGTGGTCTATGACAAGCTCACTGTATTTTTAGAAGCAGTAATAGCTCAGGCGAAAGCCCAAGAAGCATCAAACGCTGAAGCCGGCGAAACTCAAGGAGAATAACATGGCATTTATGAAACACGTAGG
>Ga0114973_10000761_pt1 | contig 24220 bp, 26 predicted proteins | sample M_140807_MF_Meta_FD_87025 | JGI IMG/M metagenome (GOLD analysis project Ga0114973, IMG submission 87025) | Freshwater microbial communities from Lake Montjoie, Canada to study carbon cycling - M_140807_MF_MetaG | ecosystem: Environmental > Aquatic > Freshwater > Lake | place: Lake Montjoie...
CCAGAAAGAGCTGGAAGACCCCGAAAAGCTTGCCGGCTCCACGGTGGAGGTCTTCAAGAAGAGGGAACTGTCCTTCTGCATCATGGATCATTGCTTGGTCCCAAAACACACGCTCCTCAATCAGGCCGAGAAAAAGGCGCTGCTCCAGAAGCTGGGGTGCAAATCCAGCAGCCTGCCGCGCATCAAGGATTCGGATCCCGTGGTCCGCTTCATGAGGTTTCCCGTCGGAGGCCTCCTCAAAATCCAGAGGAACGTCGGGACCTGCCAGGAGGAGTACTACCGCCTGGTGACGGCCTGACGACGTTTTTGTCAGCGATAGGCAAAGCTCCGCATGTCCCTGACTCCGATGCAAATGAAGATGACCGCGATGGCACTGGTGATCCTCTGGTTGGTCGGGCTGACGGCCGCCATCCTGGCTCGGAGGCATCGCCAGACGACTGCCGATGCGCATTATGCGAACCGTCCTCTCATAGTGTACCTCGTCTCCACCGGATGCGTGCTCTTGGTCGCCGGCGTCGTGTATTACGAACGTCGCAAAAAGTCGTCGGACGCTGCCGCGCCCGTTCCGTCTTCCGAAGACCCCGCCCCGGAGGAGTCTACGCCCCCGGCCGTGTGACGAACGACGTTTCTGCATTTAGCGGCCTTGGAGTTCGTCCTCTTATGAAACGGCGACATGTCTTGGGGCACGACCCCCATCTCCACCCTGGCTCCGCTCCAAGCCTACTGCGCGCAAATCGACCCTCGCCTTTCCTTCTGCGAAGCGTGGGGGAGCTGCACCTACCACAGACAGAAGTGTCCGGATGCTCCGTACGAGGGACCCCCCGCGGTTCCGAGCATCGACGCGTGCCTTCACACGAACATGGAGTACTGCACCAATTACCCCATGCTGGAAGAGGTGCTCGCGTGTCAAAACGGCGCCTCTTACTCGCAGCGGCCCAGGATGCTCATAGACCAAGACACTCTGAGGAGCATGACTCTCTTCACGGACGCCTTCCTGGACGGGATGAGCCAGTCCCTCAAATGTCACAACGGCGTGATGCCGTTTCACTGACCTCCAGGACCCCGCCTTCGGCCCAAGAATTTTGCAGCAGCAGCTCGCGGCCGTCGACGTTGCTGACCAGCCGCACGGAACAGATGCGCGGAATCCAGAGCGGAGTGCGCCTCGCGGAGGCCCAGGCCGAGAACGGCGGGACGCAGGGGAGCAGCGTCTGCCATGCCTCCGCGTCGCCCACGCGCGCTTCCAGCCGCAGAGCTTCTCCGGTCGAGTTCACGACGTCCAGGAGCGCCGAAAAACAGGGCCTTCCCCCGAAGGCTTTGAGTTCGTCTCTCTGCGGTAAAAGGAGGCGAGACATGGCGGGACAAGGATGAAAAGGCGGAGGCCGGGCGGCGTGATGGAGCCTTCTGCGAGCCTCTGCACTGGCGAGACGAGGGCGTGTCTCCTTCGACAGTATCACGAGATCCTGGGCGCCACCCAATATGACGAACGCAATCCGGTGTCGCAACCCATATCTTTGGAGCGAGCTCATTTCTCGGCATTGTACGAACGAGACTACATGATCTCCGACAAAAGCGACGGCACGCGATACGTCTTGTTTTTGACCAAGACGCAAGGCAGGGAGATCGCCGTCATGGTGGACCGCAAGCTCTCGTTGTACCAGATCCCCGTGGCGGCATCGAGGAGCCACTTCCAAGGGTCCATTTACGACGGCGAGCTCGTCACCTCCAACGGGTCCCACCTCTTCCTGGTTTTCGACTGCGTGGCCAGCAAGGGCACCTACGTCGGCAACAAGGACTTCTTGTCCCGCCTGTCCTTGATACGAGGCGCCTTTGATCTCGAGGGCGCCTCGATACAGTCTCCCGAGGAGGCTTCGCTGCACGCGCGGAAGGGAAAGATCGTCTGCGGAGGCAGCGCCAGAGGCCTGGCCTTCAAGCCGAAGCCGTGCTTTCAGCTCCGTCAGATGGACACGTTGCTACGGCAGATGTCATCGCTGCCCTACAAGACCGACGGGCTCGTCTTCACCCCGGTGGACGAACCGGTCCGCCTCGGGACGCACGCGAGCATGTTCAAATACAAAAAGATCCATAGCATCGACGTGGAAGTTTCCTCCGACGGCTCGCAGCTGCTCGTTGGCCTCGGCGGGGCCCCCGACACTGCCGTGCTCCGCACTCCTCTGAACGGGTTGGGCGCTTCCTTGATCCTCGACGCATCTTTTGCTCCCCGCCTCGGTGAATACTGTGGATGCATCTTGGAGATGAAGCTGTCTCGCCTGGAAGGCTGTTTGGGCCTGTCCTTTTTGTGCCGGAGATTCGACAAGTCTCACCCGAACGCGGTCTCCACCGTGCTGCGAACGATCAACAACGTCGAAGAGGGCATCTCGATGGGCGAGCTGTTGGAAGTGGCCCAAAAGGCTGCGGACTGGCAAGACTTGAGAACGGGGTCCGGGGGAGCCGGAGATCGTCTTGCTTAAAAAAGACATGACAGAAGAAGGTTCTGACGATGCCGACGAAGAGAAACGATACGCCGCCGCCCTCTTGCAAGCCTACGCTTACGCGTTCCCCCCGGTCTCCGTGAGCGTGAGCGCCCTCCGAGAAAAATACGGCTGGACGCCCGAAGACGCGATGCAGGCGGTCACCGGGCTCGCGAGCGCCCCCGTCATCGACCACTGCTTGCATCGTGGCCTGGCGGTGTCGAGGCGTGTGTGCATACCTCACCTTGTCCTCGACTGCCTCCAGAAAGGAACTCATGACGCGATTCCGTCGGAGGTCGTGGGAGCGATCTTGAAAGGAGAGAAGCTTTCTTCGAAGCAGAAGGCGATCCTGGGCCTTGTGCGCGACAGGCGGGAGCGCTCGCTCCTCACTCTGGCTTACGCCAGCAACCGCTGCTATGCCGGAGGTTTTCCGAGAGCCATCGTCGTGATGTTCTTCGAGGCCGCCAGCGTCCCCCACGCCAATATGATCATGTTGGACAGGAGCTCAGACGCCCTTTCTGTGACGGTCTACGAGCCAAACGGCGCCGAAGCGTCAAAGAAGTACGCCACGGTATCGCGTTTTTTTGCCAAGCTGCCGGAGGCTCTCGCGCCGCTCGTCGGGTGCAGCGTTTCCTTCAGGGTCGTGGGCTTGGCCTTGCAAACCTACCTCGGTCAGCGTTTCGTTCGACGTTCGAGAAGATCGATCTCGATCATCCAGAGGGGATATCCCGTCTGCCAGGCGGCGGTCCTGTGGCTCTTCTCTCTCTACGTGGAAGCCAACACCGACGACGATTTGGCCGAGTTCGAAGCTCTGCTGATGAGGAACGACCGCCGGGAGCTGAAGCAGCGGCTGCTTTCTTGGATCCTCGCACTGAGAGCTTGGGTCGAGTCGAGCTATGCCGCGAGGATGGCGGAGAAAATATACTCCGTGTTTCGCGCCACTAACGTCGTAAACGTTTCGCTCACATACGGGGCCATTGAAGTCGACTGGTCTGCGGCAGACCACCACGCTTGATTTTTTGTGCGCCATATTCTCCAGGCAATGAAAAGGCGCTGCAATGGTTCGCAAAACAAAACCCAAGGCAGTCCACACCTTGACGGCTCACGTGGAGACGAAAGAACCAAACATCTTCCAAAAGGTACGATGCTTTCTGTCGCATGCTTACACGAGTTCCAAGAAGGCGCAGACCGTCAAGCTTTCCCCCGAGGTCTGGCGCGACACCTCCGAAGAGTTCGACGGCAAGGGGGGGTCGGCCCTGCTCACGGAGCTGTTTCTCAGAGTCCTCGGACGCAAGCTGTCGTTGCAGCGGGAGCTGTGCAAACGAGTACTCATCGCGGCCGCCTGGAGCCTCAGGATGCCCGTCTTCATCATGCCTTCGGGCGCCGTGAGCCTCTGCATGTCTCCGTCCGGGGAAGAGCCCAGAGTGGCGCCGGTCCTGGTGAGGTTGACGAGATCGCTTCCCTTGCCGGACGACGTGCTGGACGTCGTTCTGTCCTTCGCAGGCGACCTCTGGACGGGGCAGAGGAGGGCTCTCAGAAAAAATCTCTTCCAGCACACTTCCAGCTACGCGCTGGAGACTGCCGATCCGAAGCTGCGCAAAGTCATCAGAACCGTGCTGCCCTTCGAATGCTCCACGTTGAATGTGTCCAACATGCCCGCAGTGGAAGCCGAGTGGGACGCGTCCAAGAAGCTCCTCTGGTTGTTGGGCAAGAGCATCTGGGCTCTCATCGTGCTTTTGAGACACTACCAGCGCAAAAGGGGAGCCGTGGCTCAGACGGTGACGATCAGAGGGTTCGGCGACGTCTTGATATGAAAAAAAAAGGTCATTTAGCAAATTAATAAATCTCTCCGAGATTCAAAGAGATGGAAGTCCACCCTTGGCTCCCCGGCTTCACCACCTCCGGACAGATCGGCTTTCCGGAGGGCACCAACGAGGGAAGCAAGTACGTGCAGATCCTGAAGGAGCCCTTTGCGCCCCTGCATTCTTACAGCAACGCTTCCGCGAATCCTTTCCTGAATTCTTTGGCGTGCGAGTGCGGCTCCAAGACCGTCGACGGGGTCTGCACGGCGGGGCGCGGGATTCCTTCGGGGCCCTTCTGGCAGCCGTCCTCTCGGCCAAGATTCCAAATGGAGCCGTTCGAGCTCATTCCCAAACAAAGGTGATCAAGAGAAGCGCCAGGAGCAACGCCGCCGCGAAGACGACGGTGAGGAGCAGGAGCTTCTGCCTGGCACGATCGCGCCTCTTCGGCCCTTGCTGCCCTGCCGTTGGCTCCTCCCGCGCGGCCATCAGCGCGACGACGGGGCGGCTGGCGTGGAAGGCTTCCAAGAAGCCCGGCTTGAAGGGAACGACGAAGGGGTCCGTCAGACGCAGAGGCCGTGGGGCCTCGTCGCCCAAGGTTCTGACGCTCACTCCTTGAATGGAGACGGCGGTCTGCAGCAACCCGATCGCCTCGGAAGACGCATACATGGAAACGGCAAAGAACCCGCCCAAGACGACCTCTACCGCGTTCTGCGTTCCGTCCTTCTCCTGAACGATCTGCCGCGTCTTTATCTTGAATCCCCAGTCGGGCCCCCAGGAATTCCTGCACACGAAGATGGCGCGCGTTCGGTTCTCCTCCGTCCGGCTTTCCTCCCAAGGATCCACGTATCCCAGCACGACGACGGAGTGCAACGCCCCGCTGGGAGGCGTACTCTGCGGTCGGTAGGCGGGAGCTTCGAGCACGTCGGTTATGAGCTGCGATTGGCCGACAGCCTGCATGTCTTCTCGGTTCACACGTATGGTGGCGCACAGCGGACCGTGCGACCGCAGACTTCTCTTCAAGGCGCCAACGTTGGCGTCCACGTCTTCGTCTTCCCTGAACAGACGGCACGGCGAGACGGGAAAGTAGAAGGGAGTCCCGGTGGACCTGCACGGCATGCACGTGGACAGCGTCACGAACGCCGTAGCGGTTTTGCCAGGCCCGCTCACCGTCGGGACGACCTCTTCCAAGTCCGCTTCTCCCACCTTGCAAGGCGCGCACGTGCCGAGGAAGCCCTTCTCCCCCTCGTTCGGTCTGCAGATGTAATGGAGTTGGCCTTCGCGGGTGACCGCGCCGCTGTCGTTCTCGTACGGAAATTGCCTGAACGTCACGATGCCTTCCTTGGAGACCAGAGCCATCGCAGCTGCGAGGTCCCCCCCGTAACAGCCGCAGGCGATGCCCTCGGCCTCGACGCAGCTCAAGAGCAGCTGCGGCGACATGTAGCGGTTGTTGAACCACCCTCCCAGACGTTGATACGCGAGGGCCGTCGCATATTGCACCCCCGCGGAGATGGAATAGGCCCAGCAGGACCCGCATTGGCCCTGCAGCCGCGACGCCTGCAAAAAGCCGCCGTAGAGATAGTCGAGAAAGGAGGCGCTCTGCGTCGTCGTCAGCGCGGGCCCGAGGCACGCCTCGTCCGAGCCTGGACCGCGCTGTCGCACGGCCTCGGCGGTGAAGGTGGAATTGTAGAAGTATCGTTCCTGGCCGGACGAGACGTAGTTGCCGCTCGACGAGGCGTACTTGGAGCACATGATGCGCCTTTTGGTTGAGCTCTACTTTTCTTCGGTCGCGTTTTTTGCAAAGGCGCAATGCGTCCTTTCGGACGATGCCCCCTGGGGCGGGAGCTCCTTTTCCCGGAAAAGATCACCATAGTCGCCGAGGGCGGAGAGCGGCGCGACCTGAGCGGCAAGGACCCCCTCGTCCATGCGAGAGCGCCTCCGACCTCGTCGCCCATTGTCTCCTCCTTCTCCGAGACAGTCTCCCGAACCCGGCAGAAAAAAGAGCCTCAGCGTCGAAATTGGAGGATGTGGCGCTGGAGCTTTCTTCGCTTCTTGATATTTGCGACGGCAGCATCTGTTCTCTTAATAAAATGGCAGGACCCGAAAGAGTGGACCTGAGGGTAGGCTCGTGCTTCCCTTATGCCCGCGTCGTCAACCAAGGCGAAGCTCAGTCGTGCGTGGCGCACTCTTTTTCTATGGCTTTGCACTGCCTCAAGGCACGTGCCAACTTGACCCGCTTCCCCGTGAGCCTGTTGCAAGAAGCCTCGCTCGAGCGCATCTTTTCGGAAGCCCTCCACGTCTCCCCGGACCGAAGCAAGGGCACGAGTTTCGAGGCCGTCATCGAGAGTGCCATGCGATCTCACAGCTCGGATCTTGAGTCTCTGGGATGGCGCGTGGTGGCCCTGCGAAATTCGGTGGCTCAGTGCAAGCAGCGACTCCGTCTGGGAGCGCCGGTCGTGGCAGGCTACCAAGTCAACCGAGCCATCGCGCGCTTTCACAGCGACCCGCAAGCGTGCGAGGCCCACGGGTTCCTCTTGCCCCCCTTCTCTGCAGAGCCTCACGCGGAGTCGGCCCACGCTGTCCTCATCCTCGGCTTCGACGATGCTATAGGGTGCTTCATCGCACGCAACTCCTGGGGAGAATCCTGGGGAGTCGGGGGTCATTTTCTCATAAGATTCAGAGACGTGGAAGACTCGAGCTTTTTCACGGATCTCGTGAGTTTCGGGCTGCTCTCGGAGCCTACCTCGCCGAATATCGGACGTACGTCATGAGGCTCTTTGTCCGCACGTTTCTCTTCGTCTTGGAGGACAGCCGGATTTTCAGTCGCGCCGCGAGCTCGTAGCCGCGATCCCACGCCACCATCTCTTCTTGCAAGCTCAGGAGCTGCGCGTGCTTGGATGTGGAAGCGCGCAGGCGGCGCCAGTCTCTCCAAGAAGCGCCCGCGACGCACGTGTTCTTGGATTTCTTTCGACAGAGATGCACGAGGATGTGCCCGCACTCGTGCAGCAGCGTGGCGGTCTTGCTCTCCGGGCGAAGCCTCCTTTGCACGTTCACGATTTTGTCCGTGAAACAGACGTCGTTTCTGCTCTTCCCGAAAAGAAGCTGGTAGCCCTTTTTTAGCAGCCACCTGCGAAGCTTGACCACGGCAACGGATTCCGATGCCATGGCTGGCCCGCCCCGACCAACAAGTCTCGGATTTAGATGTCAATGGAGAGAGGCATGCATAGTTTCGACTGCAGCTTTGCACGCAAGCGTATCGGGAACATTGGTCTGAGACAGTCGCTTCAAAAGCTCCTCGAGCGCGCTTTTCCGTTGAGCGGCGTCGTGAGAAGAAGCCTGCATGATTTTGTCGACGAGCTCCTCGGAGGCTTCGTCCAAGTAATCGCAAGACTTAAGCATAGCTTCTTCTTCCTTCGACAATGCTTTTTCGGGATGTCCCTCCTCGTCTCCAGGCGGGTCGGAAACGACGGGGGGGACCACCTCCTCCTCCAAGTCGGGCAAATCCAGCGCATCGAGGCACCCGTGCACCCGTTCATCACGCAGCGAATCTTGGAAGGCACGCAGCGCCTCGACTCTTCCACCTTTCCGCGCCGCTTTCACTTTCAGCGAGAAGAGCTTGCCCAGGTCGCTGGCGCTGTCGGCACGGTTGCTTTTGACGCCCGCCTTGCGAAGAGCCTCCAAGAGCACCTCCCTGCACCCCTTCGTCCGCACCGCTCTCACCAGAGCATCGATGGTTTGTTCACAATGCAGGGCCCTGGACCTAGACGCTCTCGTACCCTTCTCTCCCGACAGACTCTCTTTGATTTCCTCCCATTCGTGCACGTCGTGCTCGTCCCCCTTGTTTTGGAGAAGAGCTTTTATCAATTTCAAGCTCGTAGTACCCGTGCAGTCTCGGAGCAATTTCTCCTCCGCCGCTTTGCTGAAACCGTGACCCATCGATGCGGCTTCCATTTCTGATCTGACCAGAGACTTGGGGAGAGCTCGGTTCCTCTCCGACGGTGCCAGTATTTTCACGGAGCATCCTTTGAGGCCGTCTGCCGCCTGTCTCCACCTCTTTCTGGCAACAGGGTCTGCTTGATCCAGGTTTTCTTCCGATGACGCGATGAGAGTGGAAATGGCTCTTCGAGCGTCCCATTCCTTCTCTCTTTCGATGGTCTTCCGGAGAGCGACGTCTCCGAGCAGCATGGCATACCGCGCTGCACGATGGCGACAGCGGTCGGCCTCTTCCTGAGCCAGCAATTCTCGAATATCGTGCGCGCAGCTTGGATCCTTGTTTTGAAGAAGTTTCTGCGTGGACTCCAACTGTCGGCGAAGGACCTCGGCGCGCGCACGCCGTGCAGATTCTTCTTCCTCGGTTTGTTTCAGAATCGACGCTTCCAGCTTATGGGGGGTCTGTTGAGCTTTCCTCGCCTTCTGCTCGGATTGCAGCGTAGACTCGAGTTCTTTAACGAGCCCCGTGGCGTCCGAACGGCGGTGGCATGTATCCGCCGTTTGCTTCAAGCGATCGACCAGGTTCGTGGACAGTCGCTCTTTGACAGAAGCTTGGCGCGGCTCACTTTTCTGAGTTTTCGTGGAGGCCTTTTCGGGTTCGGGAACTCTGGCGTGTTTGGCGGCGTCATAGACCCACTGGACCTTGGGAAGCATATGTCCTGTTTCTTCGTCCACAAACACGGGGGCAAATCGAGCTGGAGACAGCAATATGGTGCCTGGAGCATTTGCTTTTCGGCCCAGATGAGGCGCCCAGAAAATGTAGCGCCCGTTTTTCATTCCAAGCACTTGCCCGAATTGTAAGCGATGCATCAAAGATCCGTCGGGGTTTGCAAGGACCACGTAGGCGACCCCAAAGGACCCCGGGCGAGGAGCCTTGCCGTGAAGGAGAAGTTCTCCGAACGGACGTAGCCAATATTTTGGAATCGTTCCTTCGGGAAAGGGAATTTCGCTCGAGGACATCCCATCGGCACCTTGGTAAAGAACGTTTGCCACGACCCATCTGGGAGGCTCCTCCTCCTCGTGCGGCTTCTTATTTTTTCTTTTGGAATCAGCAGAAGAGCCACCCCAAGAGCTTCCCGAAGAGCCCCTTGACGAGTCCGAAGAACTATTACGGGACGCTGCCCGTGCCTCGTTTGGGTCGTACACCGGACCAAGCCATTTCAGGAGGCCATTTTTCTCGTTGATGTCGTAAGCGAGAAAGTCACTGCGACCAACGTCAATTTCGGAAAGATCTGCGAACGAGTGATCGCAACACCCTTGCAAGGCGGCGTGAACTGGAGAATACGGACCGAGGGCTCCATCTCCATCCTGCACTTTTTTGCTCGCGGGGGCATCGAACATTACTCTCCCTTTCTGACACTTTGCTCCGAAGGCTTTCATGAGCTCTATGCATTTCACGTCGGACGAACTGAGCGGTGATGTATTCATTTACTTGCCGGGAAATGAGTGCAAACGTCACCGCTGCGCCCGTGCCATCGCTTGGACCATCCCGGCCAGGCATCCCAAGCTCAGAGCAGCGTAGAGCAGACCGCCCCCTCCCATTGGAGGAAAACTCTCACGAGGCTCCGGGGCGAATGGCTCCAGTGCACAATAATGATCTCCGCGACCGTTTTCTGTGACGATGTTCCACAAGTACACAGGGTCCTTCGGAGACCACCCTGGAGGATCCATCGCTAGGGCCAAGATCGATTCCGACCGTCCTGGGTATAAAACCCACACGTGGATCGGGACTCTGAAGAACCTGGACGCGAGGATTAATTCAGACGTTTCAGCCCAGCTGAATTCGGTGGAGAGTCTCTCAGCCAAATGAACATCTCCTAGGAGAACCTGCAGATCTGCGTCCAACGATTCCAACTCTTCTTCGGCCGTTTCTCTCCAAATCAAGAAGAGGCGTCGAAGCAGTCTCTGCTTGACCGCCATCACGTCATCGGGGTCCCAAGCATCGCCGAAATCGTTCATGGCCAGACTCAGCGATGTGTAACAGCAGTTCCCATCTCCCGGCACATCGTGCGCTCGGAAACCGAGAGGCGGCATTTCTCGTCGCATGCCTACCTCTTTATTCCCCTGCTGGCGCCTCCTTGACAGCGGTGGCCGCTGCTCTCAAAAGCGCTTCTTTCGAGGCCACGTGAGCGGAAAGAAACGATCGTTGCTGAACGAGAAAGTCTCTCAACCATTCTGGATGGCCGCCCACGCGGAGAGCAGCATCTATTCTCTCCAATGCGTCGCGATAGTCATCCAGAGAATGGAGAGAGTCCCTTGCAGGGATAGAGGGGCCTGCAGAAGCCATCGAAGACACTCCACACGGAGGACCCTTGCTTGCGTCCTTCGGAGGAGCAGCGAAGACAGACTTATCTTCTATCTCGCAAGATTCCAGAAGTACTGCCGAGGAGCAACTGGTTTGTAGTGTCAAATAAAACAAAGCTGGAGACAACTGCACGATGGGAGCCAGTTGAGCGCATACTTCTTTTCGATTTGTGCCAGGTATCGAGAGCAAGTATGGATGCGTTGCAGGTCTACGCATCCGCATCTTTCCATTACCCAAATGACATCTTGTCTCCGAGCATCCGAGGAGCCAGAAGCACTCAAGCTGGTCGATTACCCTCGCATATCTCGCCGATGGGATCCTGCGTTCGAGGAAAGAAACGCCTCCGAGAACTTACTGACCCCTACTCAGAAGCAAAGCGTTCTTCTAGGCCTCCAAGCCATATCTCAAGCGCCCCATGCATTCTTTCTCGGGCATGGTCCTGGAGTTGGAAAAACGCGAATTTTGGCAGCCATGGCCTTGCAGCACATCGCGATTCACGAAAACCCAGCGGTTCTGTGGTTGGTCCCAAACGCTACATTGAAGAAACTAGCAACGGCAGAGATGGCGTCGTTCGGCATCCGAAAAGACGCTTGTCGCGTGGCGTCCTATGCTCAAATTCGCACGGCAGCCGTGCCTGCGACGGGCTCCCTGCTGCTGCTCGACGAGGCGCATCTCATTCGAAACAATTGCCCCACTTCTGATAGGGTGAGCTCATTGCAGGATTCATTCGAGGCCGTCGTGTATTCCACCGCCACCGCCGCATCTAACGTCGCACGCCTCTCCTACATGAAGCGTCTGAAACTCTGGGGCGAGCGGACCTCCTTCGGAACGTTCCAAGAATTTTCCAAAGCCATGCGAAGGTGGGGTCCCGCCGCATCTGAAATGTTGGCGCTCGATCTCAAGCAGCGAGGGCTCTACACGTGTTTCAAATTGCCGTTTGTCCCTCTGCACGCGTTAGAGGTGGTTGCGACCGCCAAGGTGAGAAACGTCTTCGACGACGCTTGTCTTACGTGGAGAGCCCGTTCCTCCACCGACAAGTTCTCGTTTCTACAGCGTCTCACGACGTCCCTGAAAGCCCAGCTCTTGCTGCCGCGCTGGCAAGCCGACTTGCGAGAGGGGCGCGCCGTCGTCATAGTCTTGCAAGGCACGGGGGCGGCGGCATCCGAGCAGGGCGTTTCCATGCTGCAGAGAATATGCAACAGAAATGGCATACTGCCCCCGCCAAACCTGCCAGGAGACGCTCTGGAGGTCATTCGCCAAGGTCTGCATCCGGAAAGCGTGGCCGAAATCTCTGGAAGGCCCGTGACGACGAGACAGCCCACACCTTCCCCCGAACCCGAGACAGGGGGTGCCTGTCTCATAGGAGGAAATGGCAAGGAGCTCTCGGCGTTTCGAGAGGGGCGGCGACGCGTGCTGGCCATGACCGCGGCAGGCACGCTCGGCCTCAACGTGACGTCGCCGTGGCCGATTCGAATGTACATTCTCGAGTTCCCGTGGACGCCGGAGTCGCTCGCCCAGCAGCTCGGGAGGTGCAACCGGCTCGATTCCGGGATCCCCGAATACTTCACTGTTTCCCTGAACACGATCATAGAGAAAAGGGTCGAAGCGTCTCTCGCCACTAGGAGCGAGACCTTGGGAGCCCTGAGCTGCGCTGACAGAACGGCCGGTGCAATCCGGAGCCTTCCTTGGGGCAAAAAATTGATGAAGCTGGTCACTCTGGAGATGACTGCCAGACTACTGGCCGAGGGCCTGTCCGAAGGATCCTTGAAAAAGCTGCAAGAAGAAGCTTCCAGCAACGTGCGAACCCTTCAGCAAGAGGCCGGGCTGACCAAATTGCACCACGGGGCGCTGCTGCAAGGGAGCGAGGAGGAGAGATTCATGAGCCTCCGCTCCATCCTCATGAGCGATCCAGCTCTTGCCAGCTGGATCTCTGGAGTTTGGACCCCGTCATCACATCGCCTTTTCTCTCCTACGCAGAAGCGAGCGATCTCCGCGACGCTCTTGTGTCTGGCTCGAAAGGGATTTCCGGCTTCCCTGACGCAACAGGCGTTGGAATACGCGTTTGGTTCTGGTTGGGATGTGAGCCGCTGCGTGGGAAGCCTCCCGGAAGGAATCAGCTTCCTCGACGAGAGCAATGCATCCGTGTTGTTGAGTTCGGGGGCCACTTTGGAGCTGGATTTGCAGCAACGACTGCTCCAGAGTTGCGAAGAAAACTCTGCCAGAATGAAGCTCAAAGAGCCTCGCATCCTCTCGGTGCTGGAGTACTGCACCGGTCGCAGGACGCTCCCGCCCGGATTTACTTTCGGCGTCGTCTTGTTGCCGTTCTCGGATGAAGAGAAGACGGTGGTGGTCACTACCAAGAATACAGTCGCCCCCGTTGAACATCCTGTCCTCTTCTCTACGTTTTCTGGGCACATGATGCATCGGGAAGACGGCGAAGGGCTCCGTTATCCAGGACGGCCATGCGCCGCGGGCCCCGACAAACAGCCCACGAAACTCAGAAATTGGATCCCTATAGACGCTTTTCTCAGATTCAGAACCTTCGAAGCCAGAAACATTCGTCTTCGTTCCAACGCTGCGAAAAACATGTCCAAGACCCTCCGGCTGCGATTCAGGAATCCCTTACACTACTGGGACGTCAGCACGGGACAGGTTCTCTCTGTAGACAGCACCGCAACTTACGACCGCTTCGTTGGACTCCTCATGGAGACCACGACCTCGTGCGGGGACCGCAGCGTCTCCGAGCTTTGTTCTCAGGAAGAAGCGGAATTCTCTTGAAAGACAGAGAGATGGACGATTTTCAGGGAAGCAAGGTTTCATCGTGCAATATCCTCGCTCTTTTAAAAAATGACCACCCGAAAAGTTCAACTATATCTCTCACCATCAGAAGCAACGCTGCTCATGAAGAATTTCCCAACCCTGAAACTGGAAGCGACGAGAGATGGAGCAGCGAACGCCTTTGCTCACGAGGAGGTCCCTGCAGGCGATGAGGCACTGCCCCTCTCGGAGGATGAGAGTGTCGCGGAGGAGGTCACCTCGCCTCACGCTGGGGACCACAAAAGATACGAGGATCATAAGGAAGATCAGGGCGACAGAGGAGTTGAGGATCATGTGGAAGATGAGGACGGCGCAAATGCTGAGGAGGGCGGCGCGGAAGATCAAGGAACGGCCACAAAAGTGCGACGCGGCGGAGGCCACGGAGAACGCTTGAAACGAGAAAATAGAGATAAATCCCAGACATTATTAAGTGAAATTGAAAAATTGTCCACAGATATCATGACAGAGTCCAATCAAAATGTACAGAAATACGAAGAAATTCTTCAAAAGTTGATAAAACTAATCGGAAGCAAAAATGTCTCTTTCAAACACATGGATGAGAAGGAGAAACGCGAATTTCTCCGGTTGATCGAACGTTTCAGCCTCACAAATCTGGCGAATCTGGCGCCAAATGTCTGTAATGATGATCGCATACACGACTTGGTCGATGTTGTGGATGTGATGAGTTTCCAGAAGCCACAAATCACGACAACGAAACCGGGGACGGCTGTCCAATCGTTGAATCTCACCAAAAATGAATTCAAAATAAGGAATGACAAGGCTATAAAAAAACAAAACGAGAGAGAGGCGACAGCAAGAGAACGCATCCAAAGGGCTCTAACTGCTACAGCTTCGCTCAAAGAGGGGAGTACCTCAGAGGTCTACATACAAACACTTCTTACTCTTGCATCTGTTCTCCAAGAACTTGCTAATGAAAAGACGCCAGAATCAAACGATTTAAAGCTGGTCAGACTCAAACCATTCACAACGTTGATCGAGAATTTGCCCCAACTGAAGCATGATCCCTTCAATCTCAATTACTCCATTTTACAATTGAAAGAAGAGTTCGGAGAACAGCTAACTTTCGACCCGGAACTCGTGGAACGCCTTCGCGAGCTCCTGGTCAAAGTGGAAAATCAGAAAGCGCAAGAGTTGAAGAAGAAAGAGGTAGAGTCCAAAGAGAAGCGATCCAAGGAGAGCATGGAGGCATGGGACTTATTCTATAAGAATTCGGGTCTAGCAGGTTTCTTGATGGAAAATCAAGAAAATGCACATGTACAAGATTTGAAAACGAGCTTGGCCACAATCAAGCAAGACTTTCTGACAGAACCCGATTCAAACCTACGCCACGAACTAGCCCAAGTCAGGGTGAATAAAGTTGTACACAAGTGGAAACTTCAAATTGAAAAGGAAATTCAAGAGAAGCTGAAGGCCCTTGATCAGTCCTTGACCAAAAGCAAGTCACGAGCTCTGACTCAAGAAGAGAAAAAATCGTTTTCTTTCAACTTTGAAAAAGAACCGCTTCAACAAATCTTGGATCGTCTTGAAGTTTTTGGTAAGAAAGGGTTTCAGGAGGAAGTCGAGCGCCGGGCAAAAAATCCGTCACCTGTTTGGCAGATTCCCGACGGAGATTCCAAAGAGGACCATATTAAGTCATTTAATCTTTTATTAACTGATGAACAAAAAGAACAATTCTGGCGGCCTTTGCAGTATCCATGGTATGGCTGAATTGCGATGCTCCGTTAAATGAAGGGGAGCGCCCGCACCTGGTAGTCGTTGACGATCCTCCTCGGATCCGCATTTCTCCGAGCCACGGCCATGGCGACCGTCCTCTCTGGGTTAAGAGCCTCCGCAAACATGGCTTCTTTCCCCAGCTCCACAAAATCCTCCCCCTCCGGCGTCTGGGACGGCGTCTGTTTCAAGCCTGCGATCTTGGAGTAGATGGCATCCTGGCGCGGCTGTGCGAAGGCGTTCCAGAGCTCTTCTTGATAGGATCGGGCCCCTCCGAGACCGCAGACGCCCTCCGCCTGGACCACAGGGCATTTTCCTCGCCACTCCTCAAACTCTGCGGCCTTGAGCAACTCCTGAAGGTGAGGGGCTGTCCGAGCGATCCGTCGGTGATCTCTCGTAGCATTCGTGAAGCTTCCACACTGCCGCGCCAGATTGTTGCAGACCAGGTGCGCCACCGATCCGCCTTCGGGCGTGTCCATGGATCGACACCAGTCCAGACGAGCCACCGCGTAGAGGTCTTCCGGCCACGGAGACTGACTCATCTCTTTTGGTTTCTTTTGAAAGATGCGTAAAACAAAACATGTTCGCTCTTGAAGCCACTTCATGCAAAGGACCTGGATTTGCGGGATGCTGCCCGCAGGTATCGGCGTCTTCCCCCGAAGTCTTTGGTCCACCGCTCTGGTTCTCCCTGCACACCATGGCGGCCAAATACCCCGAGGCTCCCAGCGAAGAAAAAAAGGCCGCGTGTCGCCAAATGCTCGAGGCGCTGCCTGACCTGTTGCCATGCGAAGACTGCGGCAATCATTTCAGGGCCTTCATGAAGACTGCCGACCTCAAGGAGGCTTGCAGCAGCCGACAGAGATTCTCGAATCTCATGTGTCGCGCTCACAACGGGGTCAACGAAAGAACGGGCAAGGAACCTTTCTCTTGCGACGACGCGGTCGAACGGTATGCGTCCTCGGCTCTGTGCGTCGCCTCGGGGGATGAAGGTTCTCAGGGCCCCGACGTGGACACGCTCGTCCAAGCTCTGAAGAACACCGTGACGCTGGGACTGCAGCGCGAAGGCGTCGTCCAGAGCGTCTGCACTGCTCCGACCTGCGATGCCTCCTAAGCGTCTCCGACCGAGGAAGCTGCCTTGAGGACGTGCGTCGACGAGGCCAGGCGCGCCAACAGCGGCGGCAGCTCCAAGAGCTCCGGAGGCTCCGCCATGGCCAGGGGTGCCATGGTCGCCGTCTTTGAGCTGCTCGACGCCGAATCCAACAAAGCCTCCAGGGAAGATACCTCCAGGAAGGTTCCGAAGTATCTGGCGTCCGAAGCGGAGAGACCTTCGTGGAGCGTCTGCATGGCAAGCGAGAGAGCGAACGATCTTCGCGAGCCGCCCGAGACCCACAGCTTCAAGACGGAGAGGAAGGCGGCAGCTTCGCGGCCTGTCAGGCTGAAAAAGGCACGAGCTCGTACGCGACCTTCAAGGGGCAGCATAAGGCGGACCTCTTCCACGCGGACGCTGCCTTCGTACCCCAGATGGGCCTCCCCGTGCACTTCCACGATCTTTTCGGAGCCCAGGCATTCTTCTTCTTGCCACAGAATCCGTCTCCTGAGGATGGCGAGCCACGCTTCGAATGCGGATTTTGTTCCCAGGGGAGGCAGAGTTCTGTGAAGAAAAGCCGCTTCATCGTAGCCCTTCTGATTCATGGCCATCGTGTCCAACACCGTCCTCAGACAGTTCGGGCTTCGACGGTCCGGCCTCCTCCGCACGGCCTTCCACAAGCCGTTTCTTCCCTTGGGGATGGCGCACTCGAGGATGACGCCGTCTTCTCGACGCAGCACGTCGGGCACCCCCAGATCGGGCGAGACCACGACGATGCAGTTTTTACCGTGCAGCTTGAAAGGTTTCAGCCTTCCCGCCACTTGCGTCAGAAGGCAGAAGCTCCCGGGAGGACTGCTCGGCGTGGACTCCAAGCAAAAGTCCACGGTGAGGTCTTGCTTGAACTTGAAAGCCGGCGTCTCGTAGACGCTCGTGCAATCACAAAAGATGATACCGTCACAGGCCTCCGACGCATGGGCATCGAGCAGGAGGCGGTGAAGCGCGTCCCCTGTCCTCAGCGAAGCGTATGCCTTCAGCTTTACTCGAAGAGTCCCCAGCTCGGTCAGGCTTTGGAGAAGAAGGGACAGATGCCAGAGGCGATCCGCCAAAGCCAACGATCTGAGATCACGACCTTTCACCATCAAGGCATCGAAAGCCCAAAAGGTGCCCTTGTGCTCCTCAGCGTCTATCACGAAATCTTCCTGGAGGCTGCCTTCCTCTAGCACCTCTCGGCCCAAGGCATCGATCCTACAACAGACGCCCGCCTTGCAGCTCAGGCACGCACGACGCCCGTCGAGTTTCAACGATGCCACGTGGACCGGCGTTTCCTCCACCCCCTCCGGAGTGAGCGCTACCACTCTCGTCATGGCCGCCCAGAGGCGCGTCGCTTCTTCGTCCGCGGCATTTTCCATCTTTCTCTTGCCGGCCATGCCTTAAAAAATGCCAGCTTTCGGGATTCGGTATTGCACCGACCTGCTCCTGGAGGATCACCGGCGCGACCTCTGCGCCTTCATGGGGACTTTTCACGCCTACACTCTCTTCGAGCCGGCGGTGACGCTCGTCATCTATGAGGAGGCGCGGGGGCTCTCCGAGCAGCAAGTTTTAGAGAAATGCAAGGCGTTGCTCTCTTCTCACGGGGTCATGGATTTCTTCCGCACAACATGCAAACGGGTTGATGCAGACGACAACCAATGCAAGCCGGCATCCTCCTCTCTCCGACCAAAACTTAGCCGTGCTGCGGAGTCAGAATCCGAGCCCAGAGGACCTCCCCTTTCAGAAGCGCATCCTGGCCGAGCTTCTGCAGACAGTTCCGGCAGAATCGCAGGCCTCGATAATTCAGCGGACGATGCTGAGGTACAAGGCAATGAAGCCGGCCTCGGCCGCAGAGAATGAGGCGCGCTTCCGGCTTCTCGCCACGAATGCCATCGCTCCACGCCTTCAGCGGAAACAACACGTGTCCCGCAAAATGCTGGAGAGCATGCAAGAAAGCCAGCGGCGTCAGAGTATTCGGCAAGTTCTGAAGAACCAATTGAAACAGAATTCGCGGGTGACTGCGTAGCGTCTAAGGAGCTTCGTACTCCCAGCTCAGCTCGGGAAGCGCCCTCCTGGAGGGCCGTCTCTTAGCAGAACGTCTGGTCGTGGTAGCCTCAGGCCACAGCCAGTCGTCTCTGCAAACCGTGCAATATTTACTGCTGCACCAATGAGCCTTCATCTCCTGCCTTTCGTGACATCTGGCGCACAGCTCCTCTTCGAGCAGCGATCCGTCCTCCCGTCGCTGCGGAAGCTTGCACTGGCATTCCTTCTCCTCTTCTTCGCACGCACACTCGATTCGCCCTTGACATTCGGAGCAGAGAACCTTGAAGGTCGCGCAGACGATGGCAGTGTAGCGAGGGCCATCCGGGACCGGCCCCTCCTGTTGTTCGATGAGATGGACCATCTCGGGCCTGACTTTAAGTCGTGCTGCCACGAGCTCGCGACACTCCAGCAGGCTCACACCCACGCGTACCGCCAAGACCTCGTCTCCGGCAAGAGTCATGAAGTTTTTTGTCGCAGCCCGGGCGCCAGCATCCATGATTGCGGAAATGTCCATTCAAATTCAAGGACTATGAAATGAAAAGGCCGGTCAAAGGCAAGTTTGCAGAAGACGACTTCGTCGACGTGTCTTCGGAGGGCCTCTCTGCCAAATGGTCCAGCCTGGCTGCTCCTTTGATGCCATCCCTGCTCATGTCCAGGGAAGCCTCCTCGTCTCTCTTCGACACTCCCTGGAGAACAAAAAACAGTCCTGCAGTTTTGACGCGACAGGCAGCTCTCTACGTCTTGAAAACTTTCGAGAACGATCTGGAATGCCAGAGGAGTTGGATTTCATGCTGCGGCTCGAGCCTGCGGTCTTGCCTTCATCTGTCGGCCGGGGAAGTCATCGGGTGGAGCTACACCTTTGTTTTTCTGCTCGCGACGTTGATGGGGGCATCATCCGTTTCTTCGGCCTTGGGACTGGGCTCCATCGTCTACCGCATGTACCTCGTCGGCTGCGCTCAGTCGTTCCTCGCGTTCGTGTACGAAACCGTGTGCCTCTTGCAGGACGGCCCGCTGTTGCACGCCAAAGCGCTCGTGAAGGCCAAGGCAAAAACATTCGTCCTCTCCATGTTGGCGAGCGCCGTCCTGCCCAAAGATGTTCTGGCGGCACACATGACTGCTTGCGTGCTCTTTGGGTTCATGGAAAAAACGCTCAAGTGCCTCTTCAGGATGTCGGCCCCCTCGCTCATTTTTTTGGCTAAGATAAAGGACATGGGAAATGCGTACGCCTCGAGACTCGTGGACGCGGTCATCGGCACGCTGAAAGGGAAGGGTTCTCCGAAGCCCCCTCCGGATTCGCGGGGACCATCGGCGCTCGAAGAAAGCGAAGAAGTCCTCTCCGGTCCAGGGCAGGCGACGGCGGAAGCGGGTGGCAGCATAGACGTCTCCCCGGAAGAAGAAGAAGAAGAAGCTTTGCGTCCTCCTCCCGTAGCATCTCTGCGAGACCACGCGCTCAAAGTTTCTGACTCTCTCCCCCCCTCGCGAGAGGAAGCGCCGGGTGGGCATCCCTCGAAACATTCCTTCCAAAAAAACTCCGTCCCTCTGTGCTCTTCCTCGGTCAGTCTCGACCTTGGAGCGGGCTTCCAGGAACAGCATGCAGCAGCCGCGACGGCTCCCCTGAAGACGCCCAACGAGGCGTCAGCGCCAGCTCCTCGGGAAGAAGAAGGCCGGCGGGCAGACGGGGGGACCACCGCCGCTCCGGCGCCTGAAAAGCAGCTCCTCAAAATCGAATGGAAATCTAGCGCCGCAAACCCCCGTCAGCATCGCAGGACGTCGCTTCCCTCCGAGTGACGAGGCGTCGTCGGTCGGTCTTCGGTCGACCTCCTGGCCACACGATCCGGTCATCCATCAAAGGCGCGATGACGACGAAGGTCTTGGCCATCGACGTGGGGCTGGTCAACTGTTCCTTTTGCGTGCTAGAATCGAAAGCCTCATGCGTACCAGTCTTGCAAAGCCTCCATGACCAGCTCGAGAGCAAATGCATCAGCATCGAACACCTGGATCTGATCAAACTCGGCGTCAACAAACACGCGGCGGCAGCCGCCGTCTTCGAGAACGTCATCCTGTTCTTACAATCGCACACGGCCGCATTCTCCCCGGTCGACGTGATAGTCATCGAGACTCAAATGACGGCGAGAATGAAGGCCATCGCCGCTGCTTTTTACACGACGGCTCGATGCCTCTTCCCTGAGGCAAAAGTGTTCTTTCAGTCAGCCACGGCCAAGCTCAACTTTGCCGACCTCGCGGCCTATGCAGACGCCGCGGTCGCCACGTCGACCTATGCCCAGAGGAAGAAGGCATCCGTGACCGTCGCCAAGAGACTCACTTCCGCCAACATCCGGCCGGACATCCGACAGGCCTTCCTGAAGGCCAAAAAGAAGGACGATCTTTCCGATGCGCTGCTGCACGCGTTGGCCGCTCTCTGTACGCACTCCAAGGTCGTCAGGCCCAAAGCCAAGAGCAGGGCGAGGTCGGCTCAGTCCAGAGAGGACGTGGGAGCCAACACATAGCGAAGGCCGTCGGTGGCAGAGCAGCCGAGGGGGTAGTCGACGATGAGAGGCCTCTCGTGACCCAGCCTCAGCGTGATGTTGAAGCGATCCATGGACTTGACGAAAAGGTAGAGGTACTCCGCGAGGAAATTGCCCTGATAGCAAGGCGCCATTTCCTCCAGCCTCTCCTGCATGCTGACGTCGTCCTCCTCTTCTCCGCTGTCGCCTCCTCCGCCCTCGAGCGCTTTGATGGTGATGGGCCCCTTGTCGGATCCTGTGGTAATGATCCTGGACTCGTAAGGGAAGGAGGACGAGGTGCGTTCCCCCGTGTACTTGACCACAAAGAAGATGGTCTTCTCTCCTCCTTGAGAGCGTGGGATCTCGTAGACGCAGAGCTGAATGCTCGTGGCCTTCTGACTCTTGGCCGTCTTCAAAGCGTTCCGGAAAGCGGCCAGCTCGATTTCGACGTAGTACGAGTAGTCCATCTCGTTGAGCTCCAGCGTCTCGATGCTGCGAGCCAAGGTCTTGATCTGAATGGAAGGCGTAGTGGTGCGAATGGAGGGCTCGTAGACATACAGCGTGATGTCCGTGGTGCCCTCCAAGCGGTAGATGTCGATGAAATGCTGCGGGTGCACGTTTGGGAAGAGGTCCAAGATGTCCTTCACCGTGATGCAGAAGGTCGCCTGCGGAACGTTGAGCTCCACTTGACCCGCCAGCTTTCCGTGCACCAACGCCACCCCTCGGGCGTCCATGCTGTCGGCCACGATGCCCTTGAACCCGTCCGGGTCGTTCCGCACCTCCAACGTGACTTCGTGGAGCACGCTCCCGAGATTCTCGAAGAAACTCTTGAATGCCACGATCTGACTGAATTTGCAGCGAAACTCGTAGGCCCGCTTCGAAGGGTGTTGGAGCAGAACCGAGGGCCTCTGCACGGCGACCGGAGGTGCCAACTCTTCCAGGAGCAGACCCTCGCGCGGCGCGGCGCTCGAATCTGCCGAAGGAGCGCCTGCGTCGCTGTCGGACTCCACCTCCTCACCTATATCAGGATTCTCTACGGAGGAGAGCGGTGCGGACGCTGAACCCATACCAGGATTCTCCACGGAGGAGAGCGGTGCGGACGCTGAGGCATGGCTGCTTTTCTTGAGAATGGCATTCTTCACGAGCTTCGGCATGGCTCCCTCGTTCAAGAGCTTGTGCTAACGAAGCCTACCCTTGAGCACTATATATAAAGGCGCTGGCGGAACATGTCAAGTCGTAGGTGCGCTCTGATTCCTTTGGGCCCAGTGACCGGAGAGGACGCTCTCAACGTCTGGGAACACATCTCTTTCTCCGATTGGATGCGCACGCATGAATTGCCTGGAGACGACGTCCGTGAACGATGCGCCCACGGAGCCTTCGAAGAAGAGTGTTGCTATTGGGAGAGTTGTGTCTTTCGAGGTCCCTCGGAAGAAGCTACGAGTCTCGACTCAGCGGCGTTCGACGAGGAGGACGATTCGCATCTCTACGAGAGCGATTCGTCGGAGGCTTTCTTCTGAAGAGTTTTCTGCCCTCCAACGACCACGGCAGCCACTGCTCGCAGCGCAGAGGAAAATCTTCTACCGTTCCTCAAAGATAGCATGTCCAATAAAATCAAGGCCCCGTGCAAAAAAACAGCCTTCGTTTGTGCTGGCGTCGTGGGGGGAGAGGTGTTTCATGTCGAGTCGGTGACCGACGACGGGGAGGAGGCTGTGGTGCAGCTGCTGCAAGCGGGCATGAGATGGGCAGAGCAGCCCCCTTCCAACAAGAAGCCGTCCTGCCTGCGCAAGAGTGCACAGGAGGCGAATGCGGACGGCGCCAAGCAGCCACCGCCGCCCCCCGTGCAGGCCTTCTCCTTTTTACAGGGGGTGGTGGCTGAGTCCGCGTCGCATAGCTCGACCGCGCCCAAAACGGTGCCCGGGTCCTCTGATTTGGAGCTTCTCAAGAATCTCGGCAAGGAAGAGCGCGACCACTACAACGCGCTCGAACCCCCCGAGAAGCGAAGCTTTCTGGACCAGATGAGGTCGGTGCGCGCGCATTCGTCCAGCACGCCTCTCAGGTTTCGCGTCCTCGAGTCTCATCTCCCCCTGGACCTGAAACGAAAAATCCTGCAAAAGTTCGACAGACAGCAGGATTCGCTGTCGAGCGGAGACATGGTCAAGTACGCCACCTGGGTGGAGGCCATGTTGGCGGTGCCTCTCTCTAAGCTCATCGTCCCAGTCGCGATCGGATCCGACGACATAGCGGACGCCTTGAAACGAGCTGCGGCCCATTTGGAGAGCGTCATCTACGGACATCGCGCGGCGAAGCAGGCCTTACTCGAACGCATGTATCTCTGGCTCAAGCATCCCTTGGTGCCTCAGAGGCCGCTGGCTCTGAAGGGATGCCCGGGAAACGGAAAGACGTCTCTGGTACGCGAGGGTCTGGCGGTCATCATGAATCGTCCCTTCAACTTTATGGCCATGGGAGGCTCCTTCGATTCGAGCTTCCTTTTGGGGCACGGTTACACCTACGAAGGCAGCACTCAGGGGCGCGTGGCCGACGCGCTGGCGTCCTCCTCTTGCATGAACCCCATTCTTTTCTTCGACGAGATCGACAAGTGCAGTTCCACGCCCAAGGGGGAGGAAGTCGTCAACGTTCTCGTGCACATGACGGACACGACGCAGAGCAACCACTTTCGCGACCGTTACCTCAACGGCGTGGACCTGGACATCAGCAAGGCTCTCATGATTTTTGCATTCAACGACGCCACAAAAGTCAACCCGGTCCTCCTGGATCGATTTCAAGTCATTCAGACCGACGTCTTCACGGCCTCTTCTCAGATCAACATCTTGAAAAACTACCTTTTGCCTCGCATCCTGGACGAACACGGTCTGCCAAAGGGGTTCCTGGTCCTCTCGGAAGATGCCTTGAAGGAAGCGTCCTCCCACTGCGTCGAAGGCGGCGTGAGAGACGTTCGCAGCGCCCTGGAGCAAGTCGTCTGCAAGGCGTGCATACTGGGCGAAACCGGCGGAGACGAGTCCTTGCTTTTCCCTCTGAAAAGGGGAGATCTCCGAGAAGTCGCTCCGGGGCGCTTTCAGCTCCAACGAGGCATAGGCGCCATCCTCCTGGCAGGGAGGGCGAGCTCAGAAACGACCCCCCCCTTGGGCATGTATGCGTGAGTCATCTCCTTTGCCGGCGCCGGACTTCGTGCGAGCTTCTCTATTTCCAAGGCACGCAAAGGGCGCGCTCTGCGTCAGAGTCAAAATCCAAACATGGACGTCGGAGGCCTCAGAGTCGGTCGCAGGCCTCCTGCTCCTCTAGCCGAATCCCTCAAGTTTCCAGCCGGCGGGTGGGCGGGCGTGCCGCGACGGAGTCTCGGAGGGGGCGGAGGCGCGGTGGGCTCCGTCTGAGGCGGCGCTGCCGTCGCCGGAGGCGCGTGCGAGGGCGGTCGAACGGGCCCGCAGAGC
>Ga0114973_10000762_pt1 | contig 24206 bp, 27 predicted proteins | sample M_140807_MF_Meta_FD_87025 | JGI IMG/M metagenome (GOLD analysis project Ga0114973, IMG submission 87025) | Freshwater microbial communities from Lake Montjoie, Canada to study carbon cycling - M_140807_MF_MetaG | ecosystem: Environmental > Aquatic > Freshwater > Lake | place: Lake Montjoie...
AAATATTCTGACCAATTCAATAAAATTGTTATAGAGTCCATGGGTGGCAAAGGCGACAATGATTATGAAAAGGAAGAGAAAATTATCAAGAGGGTTGCAAAGGAAGTGTTTGTTGATAAAGGTCTTTAAGTTGTTTTATATATAATATATTTACACCCTTGAAGATTTAAAATGGGAAAAAAATATAATAAAATTATATTTTATAAATAATATGTGCTGGAATGAGAATATTTCATTAAATACATTTTTATTTAGTAGTTTTGTATTACTACTTATTATTTATAATAATTTATTTACCAAATATAAAATTCAAGAATTGAATAATAAATTTATTTATTTATTTATCGCATCTTTTGTATTTATACAACTAATAGAATTTTTTATTTGGAAAAATATTAATAATAAATTTTACAATAATATTTTTTCTATTGCTGCAACGCTTTTATTAATTATGCAACCAATTATAAGTATCATGATATTATCAAATATACAATTGCGTAATATATTATTAATTTTATATTTATCACTCGCAATTCCATTTTCAATATATAAATTTTCTACTAAAAATATTCATTCAGTAATAAGTGAAAGTGGTCACTTAAGATGGAAATTTTTTGACACTACTCCAATTATTTGGTTCGTTTGGTTATTTTTCTTTATGTTCAGTTTTATTTATGAAAAAAAATGGTTTGGAATTATATTTAGTATCGTTGCGTTACTAATTACTTATATAAATTACAAGAGTGACCACACTATGTGGAGTATGTGGTGTTGGAGTGTAAATTCTATTATGATTTATTATGCGATTTACTTATTAATATATTTGCCATTTTTGGAAAAATCAAAGATTTGTTAGTTTGACGTTTGTCCCATTTTAAATCTTCAATTGTGTAAATGTTCGTCGGTGTAAAGAGGTTGTACTACAGGGATTTTTGAGAATTTTGCCAAAAAAGGGAAAAATAGGTCCTTCAAACTTTTGAATTTTTTGGGGAAAGTTTTTTTGTCTTTTCGTTTTTGGACATTTATTTTTGTCCATTTTCAAGAATCAAAAAAAACTTTGCCCAAAAACTGACCTCTGTGACCATAATTGAATTTTATGATCTGGTCGCCAAAAAAATAATTTTAAAATTGTGACGATAAAATTTTTTTTTATTTTTCAAAAAAGGATTTAGGAACTTTTTTGTCAGTATAATATACTGACAAATGACTGACATTTTAGTTCCAAAAAGTTCCAATAATTTCTTTTGTGAAAAATGTGACTATTTAACGTATAGAAAAAGCCAATATGATAGACATGTTTTGACATCAAAACATAAAAATACTGACAAAATACTGACAAATACTGACGCGGATAGTTCGTTACCATTCATATGTAAATGTGGTAAAAAATATAAACATAGACAAAGCTTATTCAGTCACAAAAAAACATGTATTACATACGAAGAAAACATAATTGTAAAAGAACAACCAGTGAATGATAAACTAGTAGAATACTTAATCAAAGAAAACCAAGAATTCAAAAACTTAATTTTAGAAGCATTAAAAAATGGATCTATGAATAATAGCCATAATACTAACAATTCACATAACAAGTCTTTCAATTTGCAATTCTTTTTAAATGAAACGTGTAAAAATGCAATGAACATTACTGATTTTGTTAATTCTCTCCAATTGCAATTGAGTGACTTGGAGAGAGTCGGAGAAATTGGATACATTGAAGGTATCTCAAATATCATTATAAAGAAATTAAATACATTAGATGTAACAGAAAGACCAATACATTGTACTGATAAAAAGAGAGAAACAATGTATATCAAAGATGAAGATAAATGGGAAAAAGAAGATGAAAATAAAATAAAGATGCATAAAATGGTTAGAAAAGTGGCAAACAAAAATATAAATCTTATTTCAGAATTTCAAGAGCTACATCCAGATTGGAAAAAATGTTCTTCCAAATATTCAGATCAATTCAACAAGATTGTTATAGAGTCAATGGGTGGCAAAGGCGACAATGATTATGAAAATGAAGAGAAAATTATCAAGAGAGTTGCAAAGGAAGTTTTTGTTGATAAAAATGTATAATTTTTTACAATAAATGCAAACGTATTTTTTTCTTAAATTTTTCTTCATTATTGAATAAAAACATCTTGAATTTTTTGCAATCAAAATTTTCAAGATTTTCTCTGCTTGTAATTCTGGAACTGAGTTTTAGTTCTGGCAAGAATACAATAAATTGAAATAATCCATCATTTCTACATATCTTATCAAACAAATAACCGTCATATTCTTTCTCCATAATTTCTGGATTAGTATGACACAAATCAAGCAATGTGCAATCACATTGTACTCTGCGAATAGAACGCATTGTAATATTAATATACTCCAAATCTTTCAGCCACTTGTCATAAAAGAGACTACTATTTTCTGAGAGCTGAACAAATCCACATACTTGTTGAAACTTTATAATATTTAGAAGATCAACTAGTCGCCTGATAGGGCTAGTAATATGAATATATGCATCCATATCAAGTAACTGATGTCTCTTATCAATAATTTCAGATCCATCAATATATTGTCCTGATGAGCCATTCCATATTTTGATAAATTTTGCACTATCTTCTGGAACATGCGAAGGAACATCTATTTCTTTCTTTATAATCGTAGAACGAAATATTCCTGTTTTATAAAGTATCATTTTTTTCGCACAATGAAAGTTCATAAAAATCATTAGATATGTAACCAAGTCATGACTATTATTAACCCTATCAGTGTATGAATTATGCACTGCTAATCCACGAACAGCATCAAGAATAATATGATATTTTTGGTCAGCAAGTAATTTTGGTTCTTCATAACAATAATTTTTATAGACCTTTATAAGACTATTTGAATACTCTGTCTTCAAGATAATACCATCTTTAATAAAAACGTCCATTACAAATGCAACTCTTACGACGTTTTCTTGTAAGCTACATAAACAATCAGACAAAATAGTTGGCAACATTGGTCGTTTTTTATCTGGTAAATATATGGTAGAAATGCGTCGTGAAAAGGTTTCCCATAAATTCAATACGTCCATCCATATAGTGACATTAGAGATGTATATACTTAATTGCTGTATTCCATCTTCTAGTTCAACAATACCGAAGCCATCATCGTAGTCCAAACTTTTGGGTGGGTCAATTGTAATAATGTGCCAAATATTGGTATCTGTGCGGTCCTGTATGTTGGTATATTTTTTTTTAATAGCTTCAATTATTCCTTCAGGACATTTGCTTTCTAGTGCTTTTGAAGTATCTTTCTGAAATTTTTGTATAGACGCATTTAAGCTCTTACAATATAATTGATATTCATAAAAATTATCTAGAACATCAACAGGACCAATAATATTATTCAGTTTTGCTACTGGATGTTTATCATCCCATGTGTCGAACGTTATTGTAACGTATAAATTTTTTAATACTTTTGAAAACCCAATTGTTTTTATTTCATATGGCACCAAGAATGATGGTAAACGCATGTCGTCTGGCATACACTTGTAAAGTAATTTACCCATACTTTTTTTTCCAGAATTAGAGTTGGATTGTCTGCCATATGTTTTATTTCCTCCTAATACAAGAACAGCAGGAAATGCAGATCCATAACGTATAGTAGAATGCATAATAGTAACTTTATTATGTTTATCCAATATAAATACATCATTTGATAACAATTTAGATTCAATAGGGTCAATAGATATTCCTTCAATTTTTGTAAATTTATTTGCATCAAATATTTCCCATGATGTGTAATTTCTATCGTTTACGTATATCTTATAAATCATGCGGACAATATATATACATGTATTTATATCTTTATATCATTTACTATAATGAAAATAAAATTGAATACTTAATTATAAATATAAATTAATGTATACTTATAACCAACTATGGAAATGAATACTGAAAGTTTAAATTTAGAAACCTTATTTAGTTCTAGTGGTCGTGTGAAACGTTGTTCTAATTGTAGAAGAACAGGTCATAATAGTGCAACATGTAATTCAGTAAGAATGAGAGAGTTTGAACTAGAATGTTCTATAAAATGTCAAGATATAGAGCCAGATGATTTCAAGAATTGGATAATGAATAGGTATAAACAGTCGCAAAGTATGGCAGAACAAAGTATGGCAGAACAAAGTATGGCAGAACAATATACATTTTATAAAGAATTTGTTGTAAAAAAATGTGGTTTTACAGTACATTCGTCCATACACGCAATAAATTCAATTACAGATTATATTTATCACACATATAGGTTTCAATATGTAATTAATAATGATTATAGTAATCATAATAATACGGAAAATCTGATTGATGATAATTCGTCATTTGAAGATGATATTGTAACAATCTTAAATGAAACAAGAGATACATTTATTAGAGAAGAGCCTGCTCATGAAGATCTTACTATAAGTCTAATAAATGAGTATAACTCATTATTTATACAAATGTTACAAAATTCTTTATTAACTTCTGCAATTATACAAACTTCTGCAATTATACAAACTTCTACATCATTACAAACTAATTTAATTCGTAAATATAATATTGAAAATATATTGGAAGAAAATGAAACAAACGAAGAAAAAGAAACAAACAAAAAAATAGATTGCAATATATGTTATGATGAACACAATAAACAAGATTGTGTTACTTTTGGTTGTAATCATGAGTTTTGTAAAGATTGTACAAAGAAAGTATTAAAAGAAAAACATTCTTGTCCTTATTGCAGAGAACAAATAACAAAGTTAATTTCAAGAACAAATGATGTATATAGAGAATTAGACAAACTTAACGTATAATATTTTGATATCTACATCTTTTCTCAATTAAAATACCATTTATATTTAATTATAATGAAAAAATAAAATATTTATCATTTTTATAATACATTTTTTGTTTTTATTATAATGAAACCATAATATTATAACCTCTTTTAATTGGATTATTATTTACATCAACACCTTTACTTTTTTCTTCTTTGTAATTTTTTTTTTCAAACTCTTCCTTAAATTTTTTCTGTATTTTTAATGGTTTTTTGTTTTCTATTTTGCACCAAATTTTATATATTTTATATATATCCTTTATACAAAATCTTAAGTTTTTTTTGTCTGTTTTTTTACAACAGAAATTTGTAAATAATAATACATCATTATTTATTTCTGAAGTATTTGTTTGTGAAGTATTTGTTTGTGAAGTATTTTTAGGTAAAGGAGATACTATATTTAAAGACAATATTTCTTTTTTATATTTATCATATAAGTATAACCAATCATCAGGAGTTTTCCAATAATATTTATTAGGTAATGATACTTCAGCATCTTCTATAAAATTATCACTATCTTCATTCGTATATCCGTGAGTTTTTGTATGTCTATATTCTTCTTTTATAACTGAATATTTTACTTTATCGCCATTAACAATATATGGAGTTTTTTTAATGTAATCATTAGTTTTTTTTGGTAATTCTTTTGTATCCTTCCAATATGTAATACATAAATGTAAATTTTGCTGTTCATCGTAACATAAATTAATCCTTCTTTTATGCTGTTTTAAACCTGCAAATTTTTCTTTTGTTAACATTTCTTTAGTATAAGGTTGCCATTTACTTCTAATATTATCATACCATGTATCATCTACTTTTTTACTTTTTCTTTCTTTTAACCATTCATTAGTAATATTTCCTAGTGTAATTTCGTTTTCAATTTCAACGTCATTTATAATTTTATTTATACTATCAAAAGTTACTTCACAATCTATTTGTTTAAATATTGGTTCTGCTATAGATTTTTCTCCATATTTATCAATAAATTCATTAATATTCATGTCGTCTTTTATCTCATTTACGACAATATATTCAGGTAATACTTTAGTTTCTTTACACCATTCCCTTATTTCATTATCATCCATATCATCAATACTTATTAATGAAAACCCACCCATTTTTATATCAAAATGTTTATTTAATTTAAAATTTTTTCGTTTTTTTGATACATCTATATTATTCATATATTTATGAAATTTTAAATCACCACAGTCGAAAATTTTATTTTCTAATAATCCTCTGATTTCTTCCCAATTCTCACAATCCATTATAAATTTTTCAATTTCTTTTATAAATTTTACATAAAAGTTTTGTATTATATCTTGTAATACATAAGTAGTCCATAAAGTAAGTTTCATATTTCCATTTTTTAGTTCTAAATCATTATATTTTCCTTGTAGTCTTAATCGTTGTGAAATATCAGTACAGTTTAATGATGCATGAGACACAAAATATTGGTCTGTTAAATGTAGTGAATAATCGTCATAATCATCGCTTGTAAAAGAATATCCTCTTTCTCCGTATTTACCTGTTATTGTTATAATTGTTTTATATAAAACTTGAATATCGCTTTTTTCAAATAAAATTCTTAATAATTTATATACAAATTTGATGTTTAATATTTTTGTGTTTATATCAAAATAACAATAATTGTTAGGAAGTTTTTTAGATTTTTCAGTATCTATAGACGATCCAGATATTATTCCTCCTGTTTGCCATAATCTTTGACTTGTTGATGATTGTTTAGAGTCCCATTCAGACCAACGTATAATTTCTGCTTCATATTTTTTTGATAAATATAATCTTAAACATTTTTCATGATATATCACAATAAACAAATTAGAAAAATCTTTAATTATTTTATATACTAAACAAAATTGTTTATCTCTTATTTTTTCTTCACATATTAATAATGAATTATATTTTTGATTAGGTTTTTTTAAAAGTTGATTTAAAGTAGGTCTAGTGTAAAGAATATGTTCTATTATTCTTTTTATATTAATATTATAATCTTTAACAATATCATAACGAGATTTTTTTTTATGATTTTCTGTATCTGGATTATCCCACCATGGTTCAACATGTGTAGTGTTAAAATTTATAGAACTATTAAATAATCCAAAATAATCATCTGACCTTTTCATTTTATGAACTTTTGATATTTTAATTTGTATATCAGTATTATTACTTAATCGTGTAGTTACGTTATATAACAAAGAATGTGCTGTTCCAGTAATATGTAATACATATCTAACCTTTTTATATATTTTTGCCAGCAATATTTCAGAAGCAGTAGTATCTTTTTTATCATTTTTATTACTCCTATCATTTGAAGATGTAGAGCTCATTAAATCACTTTCATCCACTAATACAGTTATATTTACAAGTTCATTATTATAATAAATATATTGACTAAATTTTTCATTTATTTTTGCTAATTGAGTATGATTCATTAAACAACAGTATATATCAGTTGGTTCCATCGCCTCTTTATTGTTTAATTTATTAATAATAATATCATTACTATTTATATCTTTTAATGGTGGAAGTTTAAACTCCTTATGATACTCTTCATTTAGTTCGCCAAAATATTCCTGTATCTCACTATTAAATTCTTGAAATATAGTTTTTATAAATTGAATATTGAAATTGTAATCTTCTGTTCCAGTTATATCATCTTGTAACTGTCTTTGGTCTATTAATAAATTTCTAAAAATATATAAAACAGGTCTTTTTAATATATGAACTGAAATCCACATGATTATACAAGCTTGAATTCTTTTTCCAAGTTGTATATCACCCCATACTAATTCTACTATTGATTTTTGATTATCGTCTAAATCAAGTGCATTCAATAAATCTTCTTCAAACGAATGTGAATTAATATTTTTTGGGATATTTTTTAATTTTATTGGATTGTCTCCCCAATTGTGTCGCTCTAAACTTTCACCATTAATGTATGTACACTTAATTAACATATTACTAACAATTTTTTCCATTGGTTTTTTAAATATGTTATTTCTTAATTTGTAAAATTTAGCTATTTTATCTTGTAAATATGGCATTTTGATTATGTATATAATTTCAAGGCATTTTTTTAAATCATTTTTTAAAATAATGCCTTGAAATTATATGCCTTGAAATTATATGCCTTGAAATTATATGCCTTGAAATTGTAATATGTAGGCATATTTTGAAGATGAATATAAAAAATAATACATTATAGAGTTTTAGTAAATCAAATTTTAGAAATATTTTTTATTTTTCAAATAAACTGCAATAAATTTAATAAACGTGTTTATTGTCATTCAATAAAAAGTCTAAAATTTGCTATTATATTCTAAATAGAATTTGGCTGAGAAACACTCATTCCTAGTGAATGAATAGTTGGTGTTCCGCCTCAGCCTCCTTTCTTTATTCTTTTATTGCGAGTTTTATTGCAACATTTTGATTTTGTTCTTGTAATACGTTTCTTGTTTTTACGAGAAAGAGAGAACTTTGAAAATTTCTTCATATATAAAATATAATAATATTTTATATTATTATTATATTTTAATTATCAAAAGTAAGAAATATACAATCTCTAAATGAACTGGAAATGAGTGTAGAAAACTCAATAAAACAGATAAAACAACATAATTATAAGAATTATTTTGATTTTGCGTATGGAGATAAAAACCCCAATTTAGTTATACAAAAAAACCATCAACAAGAAAAAGAAAACTAAAAATGTATAAATCATAAATAAATATTTTTGAATATATTATTTCCCCCTCCCATTATAAAAAGGAATAATGACGATACATTATGTTTGTGTAGCAACCGAAAGTAAATTGTATTTTCCATATCTCAAACAATTAATCCCAGATTTAATTGTTTTAGGAATGAATGAGAAATGGAAAGGGTTTATTATGAAATATGAATTATTAATAAAATACTTAAAAACATTAAACGATAATGATATTGTTTGTTTTATAGATGCGTATGATGTTCTTCCAACTAAAAATATAAATCATTTAGAAAAACAATTTGTAAAGTTTTCAAAGAAGCATCCAAAAATAAAAATGATTGTTGGATATGATAAAACAGATAATATAATACATGAACTTATTGAAGAAAAAATATTTGATACAATAAAAGGAGATAGAATAAATAGCGGACAATTTATAGGTTATGTAAAAAATATAAAAATAATCATAAAAAGTATTTTACATAATACAAAATCATTTCAAACCGACCAAATAGAATTAACAAAATATATAAAAAAAAATAGACAATCATTTTTTATAGATAAAGAAAAAGTATTTTTTGATGTGAAAACAAATCCATTAAAACAAACAATAAATACAAACCAAACTAATAGTTTTATTCACGCCAACGGAAATGGTTGTTTAGAAGATTTTTTATTAGAACATCATAATATTGTTGTAAATCCAATAGATAGAATACATAATTTTATAGATAATTTTAATGGTGTAATTAAAAAAATTAATATATATAAACAATATTTTTTCAAATAACTACTCAAAAATTGTCCCATTTTAAATCTTCAAGGGTGTATATTAGTCCCTATACCATTAGTCACTATATCATTAGTCCCTATACCATTAGTCCCTATACCATTAGTCCTTATATCATTTGTCCCTATACCATGATCATGTAACATATGTTCTGCCATTAGAGTATTATTTACAATTTGGTCATCACCTTGGTCATCATTTTGTTCTTCTAGTGTGTGACTTTGTTCGTCTAGAGGGTGAACAAATTCTTTATTTAGTTCTGATATACTAGCTTTTTTAACGACATCTCTCTTGACATTTTGAATTTGCAATGCGTGCATTCCGATATATGGTAAAATTGCAACATTATTCATATAAGTTCGATAATGAAAACATGATATGCTAGTATTTTTATTAAATTTAATACTATACCACCAATAAGCAGGAATGAAAAGTGTCTTTCCAGGTGTTAAAGTGAATTCAAGACATTTAATTTTATCAAAATCCGATTTATACTTTGGTTGTGGTGACCATGGATCAACAGGTGATTTAAACTCAAAGTTTTCATAATCATATATTGGATATAAATATTTGAGACTATGTGGAGGTGCTAGTTTAATTTGTGAACTACCTTGTGTCAAAAGCAAGTAATTCCTATAATTTAATTCATATCTAAAAGGAGTACATATATTTGTAGATCCCATCATTATATCATACTTGCAATTTGAAACCATATATGGTCGCAAAAATTCGTCATTATATTTCAAATTTTTTATAACTCCAGTGTCTTCTAAAAATTCGGTATTATTTTCAGAGAAATAACTGGCACTTTTGTCTTCGTCAAATAGTTTTACTGCTGTACTCAAAGGTAGCGGAACGTATAATTCTATATTCTGGTCATAGTCTCTAACATTTCTAATTTTTACTTCAAAAGCGCTATAATTATCAGAAATATATGATTTATTAGATGTTTCCATAATTTTTTCACAATCAAAATCAAATAATAAAGGCTGACGAATATCACATATTTCTTCTAATTTTTCTTTAGATGGTTGTTCAACTTCATACATTTCTAAGTCTTCACTTGTTTTTAAATGAAATTGAACATGTAAATATATAAATAACACTAAACAAAATATAAAAAATCCAATAATTATTTTCATGATATACAGTTTTACATAAAAATAATAATAATTTTTGTTAACTAGAACGAAAGTAAGAGTGAATATTTTAATCAATTACTTTGGGTGCCATATAAAACAATATAGAACTTCCTTCTCCTAAAGGATAAGCTATTTTCATAGGACAATCATTACTTAATGAAAATTCTATTTCTTGAGATAATTTGTTAGTAATACACATTTTATTTAAATATAATAAGCTATAATTTAATACAATTTTATCACCTTCAACAATGCTATAACTTAATAAATCATCTATAGGTATTTGAACACACATCTCTCCTGTTATACTAGTGGTTGTTAAGTGAATGGTCTCTTCTGAACAACTAAAGTTGATGTCATTTCCAAAATTGCTTAATTGAGAAAACATATCTGCAGCTAATTTTGAAGAAAATGAAAATTCAGCATCATAATCAACAACAGGAATATTCATTTCTTCATATTCATACTCAGCTAAAGGCAATTTAAATATTTTTTTAAAATCATTCTTTTCTTTCACTTTTGAAGCGGTTTCTTTTTTTGTAATTTTTTTTTTACTTGTTTTTGTAGTAGGTGGATCGTCATTATTTTCATCTATTTGTGTATCTATTTGTGTATCTATTTGTGTATCTATTTGTGTGTTTATAAATTCAATATGAAGTGTATCTTCCTCCATTTTCACAATAAGGTCTTGATTATCTGACTTAATACTAATAATAGAATGAAATACGTTTGAATCAAAACATAGTTTTGTAGTAGTATCAATATTATATTTATCAAACCATTCCTTTGAAATTTTTACATCATATAAACACACATGTGATTTATCCATTCCTTGAATATGTAAAAACTCAGTATCAAAGTTACAGTTAATTAGTGTAGAACAACCTTTCAACACTTGAAAAAGAGAGACAAATAGTTCTTTTTTATCTTTATTACTTACTACAAAATTCATATTAAATATAATGTTTAAATTATGTTTAATATCTTTTTTTAAAATACATTGAAACCAGTATGTAAATATATTTACATACCTTCAGAAGCTAGTTCTTGATTAATAATACTCTTTAGATCAGCAGCAATCGTTTCAGATACAAAATTTTCATTATCATTTTCATTATCATTATCATTATCAGTGTCAATATTTTTATTAGTTTCATCTATATTTTCTTCTTCACAAAGAGGAAGTTTTTTTTCAAACTCACTGAAAGCATATTCAAAGTCACTAAACTTCTCATTTGTCTCACTTGTAAATAAATCATATTTCAACATAAATGTCTTCAAAATGTCTTTAGTTTCAATTAATTCTCTTTCAAATTTAAATAACTGTTCTGTATGTTTGGAAGTAATTAAAGAATGTTTTGATGCTTCCTGGACAATTTTTTCTAAATGTAAATTCATTTTTGTGACATCTTCTGAAAGTTTACTAATTGTTTCATTATTAATGTCAGAGCCAGTAGTTCCGGTTTCTCTCTTTTCAAGAGAATCCAATCTGCTAACAAAATTTGTTAATATACTATTGTCGATAATTCTTGCATTATCAGATAATCCATTCATAGTTGAAGGGCTAGAACCATCAGTCTCATGCTCAGTTTCGATAATCCATTGTTCACAACGCCCTAAACGCATAGTAATCAAACCAATTGCATCAGAAATACTTAATTTAGTAAATGGTAGTCCATTCTGTGATTGTTCTTGAGATTGTTGCACTTGTTGATAAGCTTGCGATGGATAAGCTTGCGATGGATAAGCTTGCGATGGATAAGCTTGCGATGGATAAGCATTTTGTTGTTGCGGTCTTGAAACTCTTACATTCGGTGGTGGTTGGGGCATCTGAGGAGCAAATGCAGCATGTGATCCAATAGATGTTCCAGGTCTATTCCCAGAAATAGGTGGAGCACTTTCTCCGGCTCGTCTAGATCTAGCAGCAGCAAGTGATCTTGAACTCATAATAATTATTATACACAATTTGTTTTTAAGTTACTTACGCATATCCACCTTTAGGAAAGGATCTTCTAAATATTTAATTTAGTTAAAATTTTCCTAAAAAGAATGTGATGAATTATTTTTCTCTCTTTCTTGAAAACAGAAAATATAATTTTGTAAGAAATTAGTATTCATCTATTTTTATATGAATATATTTAGAATATCTATTTATATTTTATCTTTCTATTTATATTCTATTCTGTATTTTTAATTTCTAATTATACCCTATAGAGATATGGAAACTTCAGATGAATCAAATAAAGGATTTTTTAAGCATGTATTTAATTTTGATGATGATTCAAAATCGGAAATATTAAACACATTACAATATATTTTATTGGCTATTATTCCTATAGTTATTTTAAACAAAACTATTGGCAAATATGTTCCAGAGGCTGATGACAAAAAGGGATCTATAGAGATTACAGCAGAAATTTTAATTCAAATTATTGTAACATTTTTAGGTTTATTATTAGTGCATCGTATTATTACATATGTACCCACATATAGCAACACAAAATATCCTGATTTCCACATTATTTTTATTGTTTTAGCAATGTTAATGATTACAATGAGTTTACAAACAAAACTTGGTGAAAAAGTAAGTATTTTAGTAGAACGTGTTTCAGAATTATGGAATGGTAAGAGTGAAGAGAAGGATAAAAAAAATCAAAAAGGTTCTGGTAATGTAAAAGTTTCTCAACCCATTTCTGGTCAACAACAAATGATAACAACACAACCAAATTATACAGATGGAACTGCTATTAGTGCGTTACCAAGTTATGAACAACCTATATCAAATGTAGGTACTCAACAACTTCCAGACTATAATGCCATGTATAGACAAGATACTACACCATTAGTGGGGGCTGCTAGTCCTACTGAAGGTTTTGGAGAACCAATGGCTGCTAATTCAGTTCTAGGTGGTGGTGCTTTTGGTTCGTGGTAAATTATATTTAAGATTTTTATGTATATATATATATATATATATATATGAATGAAAGAAAACACAATAAGAGGAGAAGTTACATATAAACCTAAAAATGTAAGGTTTCATCATGAAACTGACGATCCATCAAACAAATATTGGAAATCATCTACAAAAGTATCTTTTGATTGTCACAATAGTGAATGTAAACAAGTATGTAGTAATGAAAATTATGATTATTTACAAAGAAGTGATGAGTGTAATAAATGTATTAAAGAGTGCGAAGAAAAAAATATAAAAAGAGCAAATGAAAAAAGAGAAACTGTTTTAACTGCAAATAGAGAGGTGCAAGCTAATTTAGAAACCCCAAATAGTAATATCAACTTTTATCTTGATATACAAAAAATTATAAATTTTTTAGAGAAACATCATTATAATGATTATAAAAGAAAAGAAAAGCTTGTAAATGATTTGACTGAATTTAAAATAAAAAATCCAGACCATCAAGATGTAGTAGAAGATATAGAAGAGTTAATAAAAAATTTATACATAAGATATAGTACTAATAAAATTTCTAAATTTTTATTTAGTAATAGATCTAGGTTTTTTAGAAGAATAGACACCTTTATTGATAATTTACAAAATACACTTAATAATTATGAATATTATAATACTGATAAAAAATTTAACGAATTATTAAAAATAAAAGGAGGAAAAGGGAAAACAAAAAGAAAAACAAAAAGAAAAACAAAAACAAAAAGAGGAAAAACAAAAAGAAAAACAAAAAGAAAAAGAAAAACAAAAAGAAAAACAAAAACAAAAACAAAAACAAAAACAAAAACAAGAAAACGTTAAAAAAGTTTTAATAAAAAATATATAAATATAAATTTCTATATTTATATATGGACGTAAATAATTTGCTAAAAGCATTAGACGATGAATCAAACGAAACATTAATGAATTTAACAACAGACAAAATTTTAGAGATGAATTTAAATATAATAAAAGAGTTAAAGTTGTCTAATCATGAAACAATAGAAATATTAAAAAAATTAAAAAATTATAAATATGTAGACGAAATGAATGAACTCAAATATGGTGCACATATTCGATGGATATCTATAGAAAACCCTGAAAACCTCAATTTAAAACAAGGTGCTATGTTTTGTGAAATGAAAATAACAGACAATGGTGTGTATTGTACATGCAAAAATTATGGTTTCCCATCTCGTCATTTTCAATTGTCATTTGATAAAAATTTAATTTTTCAAAAATTGACTACTCAAGAGTTGGTTCTATTATCAGCACTAGATCATTTGTCAAAATAATTTACACCTTTTCTTATTTCAATTTTGATAATGATTTTTTTCAGCACCACTAAATTCAATATATTCATCTAGATTACATTTTCTTTTTTTTGCTGTTTTTTTATATTTATTACATTTTTTTACTAATTTTTTATATTTTTTTTCATTTTTTTTACTCCTGTTATAAGGAAATAATGGTTTATTATGTTTCCTATTGTATTCCATTGCCTTAAGGTTCATTTCTTTATATTCAGAACAAGGTTTATAATCTAATTCAGGTAAAAATTCAGAACATTGTATATTAAAATTGTTATTCATTATTTCTAAAAATTCTTGTACATTATGCTTTCCATTCTTTTTTGCTCCAATACCAGTATAATATATGTATTCAACCATTATATATATTATATATAATATATAATAAAAATATTTGGTGTTTGAAATGAAAAAAGTATAAAAAGTATAAAAAAATATTTATTTATTTCTCTTCCTGGTTTTATTTTTTGTTTTCTTATTGCATCCGCAATCAGAAAATAGTCCAGGAATAAATTTTCCGACCGCGATGAGGTCTATATGTGACTTATGAATAGGTTTTTTAACGCTAGAAGTTTTTTTACCTTTATGATATTTAGTAACACTTTTGTACCCTTTACCGTTCTTAATAGAAACCTTACGTACAATTTTTCCGCCAGAAACTGTATGTTTAACTTCATGACATGAGTAATTAGACATTATATATTACTACAATAAAATATTATAAATGTATATATTATATATTTATGAAGACAGATCAAATCGTACATTTGTTCCATATACTAATTGTTGGTTCATTATTTCTTTATGTTGGCATCACTAGAGAGAAAATTCCAAGCTTAATGTATCCGATTTTGCTTACACTAGGTGTAATTATAATAGTTTATCATATTTACAAGACTTATAATTACATGAAATCAGATAAGCCATATTGGGTGAACTTGATCCATATTCTTATTATTGGTCCTTTACTGGTTTATATTGGTTATAATAGAGAGAATACATCAAGACGATATTTTGAGTTATTACTTATGTTAGGGTTTGCATCTATTGGTTATCATGGGTATTATTTATTTATTTAACAGTCATTCATAATCCATTTTTTGTTTAAAACCGCTTCCACACTCATTAATGCACCTTCTGTCCAACCCTGATATCTGCTAACAGCTTCTCCAACAACAAGGAGACCTTTTTCAGGGTGTTGTGCTATTTTTAAGAATGCATTACGATTTTTAAATTGTGATTTATGTAATGGCTCGTAATAATGTGTGCCTATAGGCCAGTAAAAGTCTTTAATTGCAATTATAACGAGAGAACCACTAGGAATTCCGATAGATTTCTCAATAAGGTCGCAATATAGTTTACGATTTTCTGTAGTATTTTTCAAGTGATCTTTCAATAAAATCGCATTCACATTGTCACTGTATGCAATCATATAGACACCTTTATTAGCGTCTATAGGTATAATCTTTTGTAGAGGTCCAGGAACAATCATATAATTTGGTACATATTGTTGCATAATAGTTGCAGATTTTTTATTAAATTTGCCGTATAATCGCAAAAATGTTTGACCGTGTATTTGATTGTATATTCCATGTTTGTCGGATATTAATTTTTGTATTCCAGAAATAGTAGTAGCAAGAACAACTTTATTGCAATAATAAGCAGCACCTTTTTCATTTATAATTTCAAATAAGCATGGTTTCTCTCTAATTTTCTGAATAGAGACTATATTATTATGGAATTTAAAGTGAGATGATCCAATTTTATCATATAATGTGTGAACCATACGTTTCCAAGGAATAAAAAGACCAGTCCATCCACCCTTATTGTCATCCATACCGTAATTGTATAAAGTCTCATATAAGTCCGCATTTTCATAGTCTGTATATCCAGCAGAAATGATAAATTGTTTATACTCATTATTACCAAGCATTTTAATAAAGAATTGCTTGAATGTTAGTTCATGTAGGTCAGTATGTTTTTTGTATAATAGTCGCAACTGATTTATAACCTTTTCGACATCTACAGGTTTAAACAATGGTGAATAGTCCATGATAGAATGAAATTCTCTAAATGGTATTCTTAGTTCCTTCATTAAGTGAATAAGAAGTGGGTTTGTATCTTTGCGTCCAATTCCTGCACCAGTGACTACTTGAGTTCCATAGAAAGTTTCATTACTGGTTCTGCCTCCGATCCATTCTTTGTGGAATTTTTCTAAAATGAGAAATGAAGTATTAGGTGAGACCTTTTGTATGTTATATGCTGTATATAGTCCTGACATTCCGCTGCCAATAATAATGATATCATAATATGGTATATTTTTAGTCATATTATAATAGAATATTTATTTTCGACGAGTAGAATGTTTTCCTTTTTTATGGCTCTTTCTTCCTTTTCTATGGCTTTTTTTTCCTTTTCGATGGGTCTTCTTATTACCCCACCCAAATGGGTTCAAAAGAGATCTTTTCTTTTCAGGTTCAACAAATCTACTTTCTTCTACTCTTTTTTGTGTTTCCATTTGTTCATTAGCTTTTTTTAATTCTTCTGAAGCCTCACGTCTTATTCGTTCGCGTTCTTCTGGTGGTGGATGATCAAAAAATTCAGGAGTAGGTATTCTTGCCAGCTTAGATGGAGTGGGTGTTAGTTTATACATTTTTGATTCTGCTTCTTTTAATGCGGCTTTTGATTCGTTATGATAAACTCCATCAGGTCTCGATAATTCCTCTCTAATATGTATAGGAGATGTTTTACGAACACTATGAAATTTCACACTAGGTGGTGGTGTTTGCACTTTAGGAGGTGTGACCTTTCCTTCCTCCATTTTTATTAACAAATCACTAGTTGTTCCTTTTGCACGCCTGTTATTTGATTTTTTTTTGAGTATTAATCTTTTTTTACTAGGCATATATAGTATATCCATATTTTATTTTCGACGAGTATAATTTTTTTTAATCTTCTTAATCTTAATACTTGGTTTTCCTTTGCATTTGAACGGTCCTCTAGTTAACCCTTTACTATTTAATACAGATTTTGTACAAATGCCAATAGATTTGGCTTCATTTTTTGGATCTATTTTTTTGATACATCGGCATAATTTACTACCCAATATTTTTTCAGCTTTTATTTTTAATATTCTTTTTGATTTAGGTATAGGTTTTTTATAATATTCCAATATTTTGATGTAATCAGTATTTGTTAATTCGGTCATAGAATGTCTATAATATTTATAAACATAATAATAAATCCACTTTTAGAAATCCACTTTTAGAAAAAGTGGAGTAAAAGTTTTTCTAAATCAAAATCCATATAAAGATATATATAGGTATATTATAATATATATATATAAAATGTGTTTATTTGATTGTTGTTTTGAAAAAGACGAAAATGAAGATAAATTTTATGAGATTGATGAACAATTAGAAATGATACGTAGATATGCAACATTTAAGTTAAATAAGATGATGAAAGAAAAAGAAGAAGAAAAATTAAATAAAAATAAAGACAAAGAATATCGAAATTTGTTTATACAAGAAAATAAGTAAGTATTAATTTATATAAATTTTATTATATAAAGTAATGATAATTAATATTTAAGTTTTTTTTGAAATCAAAAAACTAAACATATATTAGTAATGAAAATAGTTGTATTTGATTTAGACGAAACACTAGGTTATTTTACAGAATTTGGTATGTTTTGGGATAGTCTAACCAATTATATAAAAACAAAAAATCATCTCTATTTAACCCAAGAAGACTTCAATGACACTTTAGATTTATTTCCAGAGTTTTTACGCCCTAATATATTAAATATTTTAAACTACTTAAAGACAAAAAAAAAATCTACTTGTTGTCACAAGATGATGGTATATACAAATAACAATGGTCCTCGTGAATGGGCAAAACTCATTATTGGTTATTTTGATATAAAAATACGTTTCAAATTGATTGACCAAATAATTGCTGCATTCAAGGTGAATGGAGAACAAGTTGAAATATGTAGAACAACTCGTGATAAGACACATACAGATTTTATTCGTTGCACTAAATTGCCAGTCAATGCAGAAATATGTTTTTTAGATGATACATTTTATCCTGGTATGTCAAATGAAAATGTTTATTATATAAATGTAAAGCCATATTATTATGATATACCTTTTGAAGAAATGATAAGAAGATTTGTTAGTTCTGATATTGGTAAAAGATTTATTAAAGATGATAATTTTGAGACAAATATAATGGACTTTTTAAAATTATATAAATATAATTGTACAAAGAAGGACCATAAAGAGTATGAGGTAGATAAAATAGTAGGAAAACATATTATTATTCATTTACAAACATTTTTTGATGATAGACCAAAAAAAAATAGAACCATGAAAAATTTTAAAAAAAATAAAGGTCAAAAGAAAACAACTAAAACACATCGAAGTATATGAAAAAAATAAGAGTTATATGTTTTTTATTAAATTAGTAGATGTTTTAATTCTTCTTCAGCGCTTATAAGATATTTATTTAATATAGTAGTTGTCAAAATGAATAAACCAGCAGTAAATGCTATTTTGCGGTCTAAATCTGTGAATTCATAGTGTGTTCGTAATGGATTAAATCTCCACATCAAAAATATACAAACATATATTCTAACATAATAATCTAAACTTGATAATAATTTAGGTGCCTCTTGAGAAAATCCTAACGCAGAAATAATAATCAATGACCATGATATTATAATAAATAAATTAAATAATTTATCTTGAAATTTATGTATAAATTTTTTGTTAAACATTTTTATTTTATATTATATTTAAATAAATTAATATATAAAATGACAATTGTAAAATTATAATATATATATATATATATATATATATATAATGATAGAGGAATTAATTTGTAATATTAAGAAAAAAAATTTAAGTATTACAGGATATGGTAACTCTATTTACAAAGATTTATTTTATTGTGATAATGAAAACAAAATATGTATTTCATTTACACCAAGAGGTGGTTGTAGTATTTCATTTCAACAATATTTAGATTTAATAGGATTGTTAAAAGACGGTTTAGATTATAATCCGTTTATACATTTTTATCGTTGTGAGATTTTTATTCCAAATGTTAAGTTTATTAATATAGATGAGTTAATTAAACAAAAATTTACATTTGTAAAATTTATAATGAACCCATATATTAGAGCAGTATCTATTTTTAGAGCACAAACAAGTCATAATTTATCATTTAGGAAATATTTAAAACAATTAATAAATAATGAAATAGATTATTTTAACGATAACGATAAATATCATTACCATCAACAATATATTCCTGGTGAAGAAAAAATAATAACAAAATATATTAAAATAGATAAAAATGAAACTTTTGAAATAAAATTGTCTAATGGAACACCATATAATTTAGATGTAAATAAATTTACTTCTTATCATCACGGAAAAAAAACTGAAAACACAAATTTTTGTGGAGATTTACTTAAAGATAATATTAATAATAGTTTACCAAAATCATATAAATATTTTTATGATGAAGAAATAAAAAAAATGGTGGATATTTATTATAAACAAGACATAGAGAATTACAAATATTCTTTTGACGATAATTTTTAGTAATAAACGGCGTATTAAATGAGAAAAGGTGTAAACTCTAGAATATTTTAATATATAATATTTTATATTATATAATATTTTCAAGGGAATTTCAATGGTTTAAATAAAAATTTTTGTACATTTTTGTCTTTCAATAAAAATTGTTTTTTAGTTATTTTTAAAATATTTATCTATACAATAGTTTTCTAGTTTTCGTTTTGAATCATCAACATAAATAATTGTTCCTTCTTTTGACAATAAAGTTGACCAATAACAAGGTATTAAACGACCTGGTTTATCACGAGAAAATCCTTCGTGGCCATCTATTATTATAATATCAAATGGTTTTAAACTTTCCAATTTTGTATTTAATATATATTTTTCTATTTCATTATCTGTTAATTTGAAACTTTTTTCAACAGATGTATCATATTCATATTCTATTATATTATCATTTGGTATATCATTTACGTTTAAATCTATATATTCTTTTTTATTTTCAACAAAATATGTATTTTTATTATTTCCTTCATAACACATTTTACTATCATAACCTAAACCAAATACTAACATTTTTGTATCACTTTTAAAATTAGAAAATACATCATCGATTACTTTTTTATCTATTTGAATTTTTGGGTTGTAAAATTCCATTATACATATATATTATATTTTAATTTTTCTTTTCATAAAAAGTTAATGTTCTTGCACTTGGGTCTGTTGCATCGGTATATTTTGGCATCCAAAAATATGGCACAATATGACTGCAATTTGGAAATAATTCGTCAAAAATTTGCTTGTAATATATTTTTTCAGTCTCAATAGAAGGTTCTAATTCACTATTCTGTTTTATAGCAATTTTTTCTTGAAGAATAGAATACAATGATCGACCACGAGAGCTAACTCCGTCACTAAATGCTTCTTTCCTACGCCAAAGTATTTCGTCAGGTAAAATTTGTTTACCGTTAAAGTTTACAAAATTTTTAGTACAAAACGCGCTACGTAGTAAGAATTTTTCCATCCAGCTTCCAGGCACAGGATTTCTAAAATATGCTGGTATAGACAAAATATAATTTGTAAAAGTTCTGTCTAAAAATGGTGTGCGAGGTTCGAGACCATGTGATGAAATAGATTTGTCTGACCGCAAAACATCAAATAAATGAATATCTTTTAATAATCTTCTACATTCTTTATCGAACTCAATATCATCAGGACATTTATTCATATACAAGTATCCACCGAATAATTCATCAGACCCATCCCCATTAAAAATTACTTTGGCGCTAGAATTTGCTGCAATATATTTACCCAATAAATAGTTTCCAATACTTGCTCTAACGGACGTCGTATCATAGCTTTCAATTGTAGCAATTACTTCTGGTATAGCATCAAACATTTCTTGCTCTGTCACAACAACTTCAGTATGATTGCTACCAATATACTCGGCAACAATCCGTGCATATTTCAAATCTTCCGATCCTTCAAGTCCAATACTATAAGTCTCTAATGGTTTTTCATTGCTATTGCGCTTGTAATAATCTGCAACAAGTGCAGCAATTAAACTGCTATCTAAACCACCAGATAGAAGACATGCAATAGGTCTTTCAGTTGTCAAACAACGTTTTTCAATTGCGCTACATAAATAGTAAGAAATATTAGAATGTACTTCTAATAAAAAATTTAAATGGTTGTCATTTACTAGACGGCTATAAGAAAAAGTCGGAACAAAATAAGTGATATTTTTTTCAAGAGGTCTCCATCTAGATAACACTTTACTAGATAAATTGAAAATACTGTATGTACCAGGTGTAAATTGTTGTATTGTATATTCAAGAGGTTTTTTATTATAAAAATATTCCAAACATTTAAGCTCTGACGCAAAACCATGTAAAGAACCATAAAAGGGACGATCATGTGTCGTTTCTTTAAGGTAATATAAAGGTCTTACACCATATGGATCTCTTGCGACATATATATTGTTATCTAGATTTTCAGTAATACGATTATCATATAAAATGAATGCAAATACACCATCTAACATATTAAGGGTTTGTTCAATACCATATTTAAGATATAAATGAACAATGACTTCACAATCAGAGCCAGTTATAGGATTTACATTCATATCTTTATATAATGTTTTGTAATTGTAGATTTCACCATTACAAATAAGAACAATATCATTGATAACAAGAGGTTGATTAGATACATCATTAAGACCATTAATGCAGAGTCTATGAAACCCAAGAACCATTTTAATATAAGAAGTATCTAATTTAGAGAATTCAGGACCACGTCCTTGTCCTTTCATAAACTCATTTTTAACCAATCTTATATCTGTCTCATTGTTTAGAAGAGCAAAAATTCCACACATATGTATTGTATTATATTATGCCTTTATATACTTTTTTTATTTTTAAAGTCGGAAAAGTGAATAAAAATAATATATATATGTATATCAATGAACCCATATTCTGAGATTCAATGTGTTGCTCAAATACATGAACAAACAAATGGAAGAATATATGATCGTAATATTCCTTCAAAAGTTCTACAACCATATGTAGATGTAAGACCTGTTATGACAAAATATTCTTATTTTCCTATTGTTGATCCTAGGAAAAAAGTAAATGTACCTTTAATACAATTACCAAGATATAATGTTCATAATGTTTTTAATCCAGGTAACACTCAATCGCCTTGGTCTGGTTTTGTATCAAATATAAATAAAGAATCTGAATTACGAAATCAAGTTTATGCTCTTCAGAAATGTAGTCAATCAGTATTTGTTCCTTCAAGTAATAGTGATTTATATAAATATAATTTTAAGACTGTTACAATGCCAAATCCGCATGAATTATTGTTTAAAAATGATAGTTTTGAGAGTTTTAATCCAAATCCAGATCCAAATGTTATAGGTTCTGGTATATTCTACAACAATACAAGAACTCAATTATATGATTTAACAAAACAAACATGTTAATTTCTCAAAAGTAGTTAAATAATATATAATATAATATAATATTATATTATATTATAAAATGTTTGTAGCAACAGCAACAGCAACTTGTTCGGAGTGCGCTTCAGGTAGTGCTAGTGGGTCAGGAAATACTTTAGATGAAGCAATCCAAAATGCTAATAAATCTGCTATATTAGCAGCTCAAATTGCTTTACGAAAACCTATACCAAATAATCCTGATCAAGATGTAATAAAAGCAGTTCTTTTAAATTGTATAGATTTTAGATTGCTAGAATATGCTGATTATTTTCTAGATACAATTAGTTATTTAAATAATTTTGATCAATTTATATTGGCTGGTGCTAGTTTAGGGTATAATGGTATTAATGGTTATTCTCCAAATTGGCAAAATTGTTGTAATGATCATATTACTCTTGCTCATGACTTACATGAAATAAGCGAAATAATCATAATAGATCATTTAAGTTGTGGTGCGTATAAATTATCTTATACAGCAGAACAATTAGAAGGTGATGGTGAATATAATTTACATGTTGAAAATTTAAATAAAGCTGAAATAACTATTAAAAAAAAATTTCCATTTATATTGAAAGTTAAAAAATTTATTATGGGTCTTGATGGAAATGTTAGTTATATTCCTTAATATTTTATTTTTAAATATATAAATGACATAACTATATGTATAAATAATATTTATTTGTTATTAAAATATAAATAAATATTATTATTATTGTGATATATAATATATTATTATATTATTATATATATGTCAATGAAAAAAAAAAAAAAGAAAAAAAAATACAATAATAAATTAGAATTAAAAAAAAAACAAGAACAAATTAAAAAA